>ENA-UENX01000192-UENX01000192.1-marine-metagenome-genome-assembly--contig:-NODE-192-length-32822-cov-3.418586_pt1 | contig 32822 bp, 19 predicted proteins | sample MGYA00237875_ERZ529327 | MGnify/ENA primary metagenome ERZ529327 (study PRJEB26372, sample SAMN05368347) | marine metagenome | biome: cultured habitat; feature: ocean water; material: water; isolation... | reverse complement strand
TGATTTTCTCTTCATTAGACAACTCTCCCGATTCGTAGCGATCTTGCATGTCGTTGTCATATTCCTTAGCATCTTCGTAAGGCTTCTGTATGGAACGTCCCGAGGGTGTATAATAACGAGCCACCGTCAAACGTAAAGCAGAACCATCCCGCAATTTATATTGCTCCTGGACCAAGCCCTTTCCAAAAGATCTCCGTCCCAAAATCACGCCCCGATCATGATCCTGAATCGCTCCAGCAAGGATTTCACTAGCGGAGGCAGATCCTTCGTCAATTAGAACTGTGATGTTACCAATATCGAAAAAGGGTCGACCAGTGGACTCATACTCGTCGCGATTGACCGATCTTCCTTTGGTGTACACCAATAGTTTTTCTTTATCCTTAAATAACTGGCTTAGGATATTGGTAGCCTGCTTGAGATAACCTCCAGGATTATGTCGTAAATCGATGATCAGATCTTCCATTTCATCCTCTTCGATCATCTTCTCTACCCCTTTCATAAATTCTTCGTAGGTGGTAGCACTAAACCGATTCAGCTTGATATATCCCGTCTTTTGATCGGCCATATATGAAACGTCAACGCTGTGCATCGGTATCTCATCTCTAACAATATTGAAGTTCTGAACAATCGGATTGCTCCCTCGGATCACGCCGATATTTACTGCGGATCCCTTTTCACCTTTCAGTAAATTGACAATGTCTCGATTGGTCTTGTCTAAGCCGGCAATCGGTTTACCTTCCACCTCCACGATCTTGTCTCCTGCTAAGATTCCAACGGACTCAGAGGGCCCTCCTGCCAAGGCGGCAACTACCACAACTGTATCTTCAACAATTAGGAATTCTACTCCAATACCATCGAAGTTTCCTTCCAGTTGGTCATTCACATCTTTGAGTTGCTCAGCAGAGATATAATTGGAATGCGGATCTAGGTTTTCCAAGATGTTGTCAATGGCCTCTTGGATGAGCTTGTCTCGATCTACTTCGTCAACATATTTAGCTTCTATATACCGAATCAACTCTTCGATTTTACCTTGGCCATAGGATGGCCCACTGCTTGCGGTGGCGTCACTAATTACTACTGTGGGGGTAACCGTTTGCAACTCCATACCAATCAACATCCCCAGCACAAGGGCAAGCGCCAGTAGTAATGGAAGCCAAGTACTCCATCTCTTTGTATTCGGTCTATATTCAGGCATTTCTTATGGTTTTCAATAGCTATAAACGGGAAAACGGAGCTAATGTTATCAATGTGTTTCCCGCCTAGCTAACTAGCTGTCTAAAGTTATACAAATGTAAGTAAATTAATGTTGAATGCGCCCCAAAGATATTGCTAGAGGCATCTAGGTTCAAAAACAATATTTGCGGAACAAGGTTGCGTCATTTACTAGATGCTTAAGACCTCTTCACTCCCTCATTTCGATGTTTTTTTAGAGGCTACAAGTCTTAGGTGAAGTGGTCCCATTCCATAAGCGAAAAATTGAAGACCAGTCCTACTTTGCTTATGTTTTGGCAAAAATCCAATTTTGAAAGATATCCATGATTTATTGTAAAAAAATCAAAGATAAAAACTCAAGCTAGGCCTTTTTTGATAATTAAAAAACAAAAACTACCTTTGTTTAGTATTTTTCAAAACTATACAGCATGAAAGAAATTGATAAGCTGGATAAGCAAATCCTTTCTATTCTCATGGAGAATGCAAAGAAAGCTTATACAGAGATCGCACAGCAGTTATACGTTTCAGGGGGAACCATTCACGTAAGGATGAACAAGTTGGCAGAAGCGGGAATCGTCAAGGGTTATCACCTGGTAGTGGATCATGCTAAATTGGGTTATGACATCAGCGCCTTCCTAGGCATATACTTAGACAAGAGTTCCTTATACGATGATGTATCCACGGAATTGGAGAAAATACCTGAGGTTGTGGGGGCTCACTATACGACGGGGCTGTATAATATCTTCGCCAAAATTGTTTGCAAAGATACGCGGCACCTAAGGGAGGTTCTGCATGATAAGATCCAGAAGATTCCGGGAATACAGCGCACCGAAACCTTCATCTCTTTACAAGAAAGTATTAACCGTCCAATTCACATCTTGGAAGCAGATCCAGAGGAGGTAGTTGAAGAGGAATCCAACTAAAGGGAATCAACAATATCCATGCAAAGAAAAAAAGTCGATCTAGCATACTAGATCGACTTTTTTTCTTTGTCGCTTTATCGTGTAAAGGCTAATTAGGCACCTAAGTAATTCTTCAATAATTTACTTCTATTGGCGCTTCTTAGCTTGTTGATAGCTTTATCCTTGATCTGACGTACTCGCTCTCTAGTCAAACCGAATTTCTCTCCAATATCTTCAAGAGACATTGGGTGTTCAACACCAATTCCGAAATAGAGTTTGATGACATCACATTGACGATCTGTCAGAGTAGCTAAGGAACGTTCAATTTCTCTTCGCAGAGACTCATTGTACTCTAAGGCTTGATCTGTTTCTGGAGTAGCATTGTTTTCCAATACATCCAGTAATGAGTTGTCTTCACCCTCAACAAAAGGTGCATCCATGGACACGTGACGAGCTGCCACTCCTAAAGTTGTTTCAACCTCTTCCGTAGGAATATCCAACATTTCCGCTAGCTCCTCTGGAGATGGCTCCCGCTCATATTCCTGCTCAAGCTCAGAAAACGCCTTATTGATTTTATTCAAGGAACCAACCTTGTTCAATGGAAGACGGACAATACGAGATTGTTCAGCCAATGCCTGTAAGATCGACTGACGGATCCACCATACGGCGTAGGAAATAAACTTAAATCCTCTGGTTTCATCGAAACGTTGTGCGGCCTTAATCAAACCCAAGTTTCCTTCGTTGATCAAATCACTCAAAGAAAGACCCTGATTTTGATACTGCTTGGCCACGGAGACTACGAAACGCAAATTGGCTTTAGTCAACTTTTCTAGGGCAGCTTGATCACCTTGCTTGATTCTTTTGGCGAGTTCTACTTCCTCCTCTGGAGTCAAAAGGTCCACTTTCCCGATTTCCTGTAGATACTTCTCAAGTGATTGGCTCTCTCTATTCGTAATAGACTTCGTGATCTTAAGCTGTCTCATCTATTAATGTGCTTTATAATTTTTTGTTAACTTATATTGTCTGGTGTCGTTTCTGGTTTTCTGGCAATTGCTAATGGAAAGAGTTGGGATAGGTATTTGAACTTGGAAACACTCTAATAGAAGAAATGCGATTCCAAATTAGTTTTTGTTTTACTTGTCAACATTAAGTCAAATGTATGGGTTTGTTCAAAGTTTTCCGGTCGCAAAGTTACGCTAAATTAACATGCCAGTCAAGTCTTAGACGACACAGAAAACACTAACAAACGAGATATCTGAAAAGTTTTCCGTTTGTAGTTTATCCCCCCTATCCCACTATTACAATATCCCTAATCGGCGCTCATCCCTTTCCACAAAAATTAATTTGGAAAAATCATTTTTTTCCTTTTTATTGTGGGGACGACTCCTAAATTGCTGATATATAGTCCTTTTGAAGGATAATCACTTCAGTAATAAAGAGTAAACAAAACTTTTGATCCGCTCACCACTGAAGTCATCTTGAATTAACCAATTCCATTATGGAAAGAGTAAAATTTAGCTTAGAATTCATCTTTCGGGCATCGCCCTCCATCTTATATCAGTTCTTTACCACCCCATCTCGATTAATTCGTTGGTTTTGTGATGAAGTTGACATCCAAGACAACATCTTCACCTTTGTCTGGGAAGGTAGCGAAGAAGTCGCCGAGTTGGTAGAGGACATTGAAGATGAATTGATCCGCTTCAAATGGGAAGACGCAGACGATGAGGAAGAGTACTTAGAATTCAAGATTGAGAAATCTCCAGTAACTGGAGAGACCATATTGTTGGTCACAGACTTCTGTGATGACGATGAGATAGATGACCAAAAACAACTTTGGGCTACTCAACTGGATGCACTTAAGAAAGAAACCGGAGGCTAGGATAGCCTCCACGATGCATATATACAGAAAGCGCCTGCCCAAGCTGAATCTTTACTAAAGATTGCAAACTGCTTCGACAGGCGCTTTTTCTTTTGGGTCAAGTCAGTTGTCAGTTAACCATAATACTCCACCAGGGACCAGATCATGAGGATCACGCCTCCTAAGGCAAATATCCCGGCAATAAAATTGATCACCCCTACCCCGGCTAATAGAGCCGATAAGATGCCCAACACAATTGCCGCGCCCAACAACAAGACCCCATAACGGAAGCGATTGTCATCCCAAACTTCCCTTTTCACCTTAATTCCTTTCTTCTCCAGTTTCTTTTCCAATTTATCCATTCTCTTTTTCACCTTCGCTTCCTTCCGCTGGGCTTTTTCCAATTTCTTTTGGGTCTTCGCATCCACCTCAATCGCATCTTTGGCAGGATGTACAAAAAAGGCTTCTCCCTGAGTGGGCATCAGTAATAGAATGCTACTACAAAAGAGTAAATACATGAATCTTTTCATGGTGCATATTTTGAGTTTTCAACAATTGCAAGCAAACAGGTACAAGGCACGGATCAAGACCAACAATGTTCCTTCTAATCAAATGATGAATAATACGGCCTTTGCCCCTACGCTATCAACTATTGGTGTGGTTTATCTATGATTTCCACTTGTTCGGTCTTTTCGAAAAGATGTACACCAAAGGCCGAAAGTAGCGCAGTGCCTGCCACGAACAAAAGCAACAACACCCAAAGCCAGGTCCATCTACCAGATTTCCGGTCAGCAGCCATTTTTCTAGAGTTTAGTAAGACAAATTCTGAATAAGATATTGTGTGTTTTCTCCGAGTGTAGGTCAAGCCATAAAAGACTTGATGCGCCAGCGATCTTAGTGAGTTCTGGAATTAGTTGTCGATCCGTTGATCCGCCTCCTGAGAGAATGAAAGTAAAGGATTTGCTGGACAAATGATAGTGATCTAGCTTGGATTTAATCGGGCCAAGCTTAAAAATCCATTCTTAGACGTAAGTTAATCCGTCTTGTGGTCAAAAAATTAGGGATGGCATACTGTTGCTCCAATATGGTTTTGATCCAAGTATTGCCTGCCTGGTTCTGTACCTGCATGAGATTGAATATCTCCAGGCTGAGCCAGGTATTTCGTGTGAAGTTCAACCAGTGATTGGGGCGCCGGTTTCTACGTTCTTGATCCCAAAGCAATACGGAGAATCCAATATCTACTCGATGATAAGCCGTATAGCGGTAGGGGTTTCGTAGATCTATATTATTATTTGGGATACCGAACGGCAGGCCGGTTCCCAACGTAAAGTTCAAATGCATTTTGACATTCTTGTTCTTGCGAAGGTAATCTTGGAAGAACATGGACATGGTCATGAATTGATCCGTTGGTCTGGAAACATCCTCAACTTCAACGGATTCCCTGGTATTTCTGACAAATCCCCGATGATCCACCCCATTCAGGCGCTCTCTGGCTCTTAGAAAGGAAAGGTTGATCCAGGATTCAGCATCAGGCACAAATTCACCGTTTAAGCGAAAATCGATTCCTGTGACGTACCCTCTGCCATCATTATTGGCGTAATAGCGGATTCGCACGTTTTCGACTTCGTAAGGTACCATATCCCAAAGCGACTTGTAATAGGCCTCCGCGATAAATCTAAATTTCTTGGGGTTTCGCTTACCCATATAGAAATCGTAAGTCATACCTGCTACCAGGTGCGCGGACTTTTGAGCGCGCAAATCGGTATTCACTATTCCATCAAAACCTCTCATCTCTCGATAGAATGGTGGCTGGAAGTACAATCCGCCTGCCAAACGATAAGATACATCTCCATCCCCTCCCAGTGGCTTATACAGGAATTGACCTCGAGGTGCAAAAATGAATTCTTTATTCAGATCCCAATAGGAGGCGCGAACACCAGCAGTGAACTGCATTTCCGCTACGCTTTCCTTACGCCAGGTGAAGGTTTCTTGCAAGTACCCATTAAACCGGTTAGAATTCAGTCGATTACGAGTTTTCAGTACCGTAAAGATTTCAACTGCATCATCATTGTATGGCAGGGAATAACCGGCCGAATCTAGTCGTTCCCATTCGTTGATCCAATCATCAATCTCTTCGCGCTGAAATTTAGCACCGTATTGAATAAAATGGCTACTCGTCACTTCTGGATCATCAGGATCCAACTGCAACTCGATGCCTCCTTTATGCTCTACGTTGGTTAAGCGGATATCTAAAAAGTTACGGATATATTGATGCTGAGTACCGGTTCCCAATTCAGCTAGCACCTCGCCAAAGTTGCTGCTGCCAAGATCAGATTCGATCTGCCGTAAACTGTAATCGCCAATAATATCTATCCGTTCGTTTTCATCACTCTGAAAGCGCGATGCTAGAAGTTTTAAGTAATAGGGATTCCGGTCACGGTCTGGGATATAGGTGAGCGAGACGCCTCCCATTTGTGTAGTAAAGTCATCTACTTCTTGTCCTTCAAATACTGAGAACAACTCCAGGGCAAAGCTAATCAAACCCTGTGCTGTACTTCGAGTTCTTGGGACAAGTTGATAAACACTACGATTGATGTTCCCCATGATACCTAACTGTAGATCCCTTGTGAGATCATAGGTGACGTAAGCTTGGATATCGGAGAAGTCAGTCGTGTACTCTCCATTCACGTCTAAGGTACCTAGCAAGTACTGCGTGGTTTTATAACGTGCACCAACCAAGTAACGAAGCTTTCGATAGGAATCATTACCTATCCTGGTACTCCCTTCAACATGTGCCGACCCACCCAAGAAACTCATGCTGAGTGAGGCCCGTAAGCTATCAGGTCGTTTATATTTTACATCTAGAACTGAGGATAACTTGTCCCCATATTTTGAAGCAAATCCGCCAGAGGAAAAAGATAGGTCACGGATTAGGTCGATATTCGGAAAGGTTAGTCCTTCTTGTTGTCCAGCTCGAATCAACTGGGGACGGTAGATCTCAAAATCATTAACATAGACCAAATTTTCATCATAATTACCCCCTCTCACATTGTATTGGGAACTTAATTCCCCGCCGGTTCCTCCACTTGTACCTAGTGCGATATGTGGCAGGGCACTTTCCAGGTTACCAGTCGTTGAGGGTAACAATTTGATTTGCTCTACCCCTTCTCTAATGATCCCTGCATCCTGAATCTTACTTTCTTTCACTACTACCTCAATATCTGAACTACTGGATACCAGTGTAACATCAATCTGGCGAGAACTGCGAGCTGGCATGGGAGAGATATTGGTCCGGGCTTCTTTAAAACCAATACGGGAAAATACCAATACCAAGGGCTTATCAGCTGGAATAGAAATACTGTAACGCCCATTTTGGGCCGTTTCTGTCGCTACACTGGTACTATCCAGGTAGACGGTCACAAACTCAATCGGCGCATTGTTTTCATCTTTCACCGTACCGCTAATGGTAGCAGTACTTTGAGCAAAAATCCACTGGGTAAAAAGCAAACATACTAGGGTACTGGTCCAAAATCTCATCCATCCGTATTTATAAAAGCGTTGACTTCCTAGGTTCTACAACGTAAAGAAAGCAAAGCTATTTCTCGTATTATCAAAAAGGCCAGGGCCTTAACATCAAATCGTTTTCTATTATACAGTTCTGTAAAATGCACTACACCATCTTTCCCACCTCATGTCCAATATCCTTCAACTGCTGAATCGCTTGGCTAGGATTGTCTGACTTAAATACGCTGCTTCCTGCCACTAGGACATCTACTCCTGCTTCCAATATTTTCTGTGCATTCTGCAAACCTACTCCCCCATCCACCTCGATCAAGGCTTTGGCATTGCGACTAACTAACATGTCCTTGACTTCACGAATCTTCAATAGGGAATTGTAAATAAACTTCTGCCCACCAAAACCTGGGTTAACCGACATGATCAGTACCAGATCAAGGTCCTCGATGATATCCTTTAGCAAATGCACCGGTGTATGTGGATTCAAAGCCACGCCGGCCTTGGCCCCGGTCTCCTTGATTTGCTGAATAGTCCGATGCAGGTGTGGACAAGCCTCATAATGAACGGTAATTACATCAGCGCCAGCATCTCGGAAGCGCTCAATATAACGTTCTGGCTGGCTAATCATTAAATGCACATCTAAAGGGCGTTCAGCTTTCCTTTTGATGGCTTCCACAATCATGGGACCGAAAGAGATATTGGGTACGAAGTGACCATCCATAATATCTACATGAAACCAATCCGCATTGGATTCATTGACTACTTTGATGTCATCTTCTAAACGGGAAAAGTTCGCGGCGAGTAGGGATGGCGCAACTAAATGTTTTTTCATTTGCCGACAAATTAATATATTTGCATCAATTCGGGCAAAGGTAAAAAAAAACCGGCTAGGAACTAACCGGTTTTCTAAAGAGCTTTGAGAGGCTATCTACATACCAAAAAAGGATATCCATCGATATCCAAAAATCTTTATCTGAAACAGAACTTTGTCTGAATGAATTCAAAATTTGCAGGCAACCTTTTTACAGGGCCTGCATTTTTTTTGGACTATAATTTGTTAGTAGTAAAGATGTCTTTTACATCTCTATCGTGATCTTCGGTGAAAAAGCACCATAATTACTGTCCACCTAATCACACTTCAAATATCGCTCACCTTTCTTCATTTAAATAGTACAATTTACAGAATCACTGTACAGATACCATACACCCTAAAACACACATTCAATTAATAATCAACACTTTAAACAAAAAAGTAAATACTAAAACTGAATATAAAGAAGAAGCTTCGAATTACATACTCTCCAGCAACTGCATCTGTTTTTTCAAAAAAAAGTCTATTTCTTAGAAAATTCAGGTCATTCCGAAATGACCTTCGAGGAGAAGTGACCGTTTGACCAAATGCTGATGAGTGGATGCTGACGTCCAGGCATAAAAAAAGAGGATGCCAACGGGCATCCTCTGGAAACTTTCATGAGATTATAATTTGTATCTTTTGGGCTTAGCCCGTTTCTTTTCAGTTAAAGTTGGGTATTACAATTTGCTAGTAGTAAAGATTAAAAACCTATTATTTTTAATCACAATACAAATATCGCGGATAGTTCTCATGCAATTAAGTACATTTTCATTTCGGGCTGTGGCAAATCAAGTTTCTCTCAACCAACACTTTCTCCTGATTATCAAACCTTTAAACTAAACAACCACAATTAAAACTGATCTACAGAAGCAGGTTTATAAGCAACTTCTATCCTAACAAAAGGTCCAATTTTAACACTTTAAGCTCGCATCGCAACGTATAAGTCCTCCCGATCAGAGTAACAATTAATCAGATTCGACGTAAAATAAAAAGGGTATCGCCGGTGGCGATACCCTTTTCGATTAGGTACTCATGAGATTATAATTTCTTTCTTAGGGGTGCAGATTTTTCACTACACCATTAGGTGTCGAATTAGAGATTATTCCGAGCTGAGGAATTTGATTTGTTCAAAAGGGAAATAATTGCTAGTAGTAAAGTAGTCATATTGTGAATAACTACAATACAAAAGTACCTGACAGCATTTTTATATTTTAGTACATTTTTCTATCTTTCTGACTCAAAGACGACAACACTTCCCTCCACAACAAATTGTCGGACAACGCTTTAGTTGCTATTTCGCTACTCAAAACTGGTCTCAATACACCTTTCAAAACAGCCAAATTGCATGGAACAGAGTAGATTAGTCAAGTATATTGGAGCCCTATCTGCCAAAGAAAAAGAAAAATTTCACCTATTTGTTCACTCTCCTTATTTCAACAAGCATGATAAGACCGTACAGCTCTTAGATGTGATTGAAAAATGGTTGGAGCGTCCTAATGGTACCTTGGATAAGCCGAAAGTATTTAAGAGACTATTCCCGAGTGATAAGTATGACGAACAGCGCCTTCATAACGTAATGTCTTATCTCAAGAAGCTATATCATAGTTTTCTGGCCTATCGTCGATTTGAGGATACCCCCTTTCAGGGTCAATTGCTAACCATTGAAGCCGCCTATGACAGCAATCAGTTCGATTTGATGAAAAATCGTGGCAAATTGCTGGAAAAGGATTTGAACAAGCATTCTTGCAAGGACAGACACCTCTATCATACTGCTTTTAAGCTCAACAAAACCATGGGATATCATGGGGCCTTGTACGAGGATCGATCAAAACCGACTCTCTTACAAAGTATGATTGACAACCTAGATCGCTACTATATCCTGGAGAAACTTAGACACAGCTGCCACATCAAGGCCAATGTGATGATGATGAATACGGCCTACAAATTCCACTTTCTACAGGAATTGCTAGATTATATTAAAGGCAACTGGCAGGAATATGAGAACGACACGCCCATTGTGTTGTACTATACCATCTTCCGTAGTCTAGAACAGGAAGATGACGACCCGCAGCCTTACAAGCGCCTAAAGTATATGCTGGCCAACGAGATTCCTAACCTAAGTAAGGATGAACAGGGAGATCTTTACTCCTTCGCCATCAACTATTGTATTCGGAGGATCAACGGAGGGGATAGAGAATTCCAAAGAGAACTATTCCAGTTGTACAAGCAAGGGTTGAAGGCCGGTTTGATCTTAGATAATGGCATTTTATCAGAGTGGAACTACAAGAACATCACTGCATTAGGTTGCAGTCTGAAGGAATTTGAATGGACGGAAAACTTCATCCAAACCTACAAAGAAAAACTACTGGTCGAACGGCAGGAAAATGCCTACAATTATAACTTGGCCCATTTATATTACAACAAGAAATTATACAATGAGGCACTTTCGGTGCTACTCTTGGTCCAGTTCACAGACGTTAAGTATCACCTAAATACTACCTTCTTGCTCTTACGCACCTACTACGCATTAAAAGATGCTGAGGCGCTATTGGCATTGATCGAGACTTTCCGTATCTATGTTATGCGAAATAAGAAGATGACGACTGAACAGAAAAAGGGCTATACCAATTTCTTGCGATTTGCTAAAAAATTGGTATTGCTAAAGCACCAGGCTGCAGCCTATACTAGAAGTGGACTGAATGAGAAATTGGATCATTTGCATACCAAGATTTCTGGCACCAGAAATGTCATAAATAAGTTTTGGCTCTTAGAAGAATGCAGAGCCTAGCTATATCTCTACCACTTAACAAAAGCCCCATTTAGACTAAACTCCCCATTATATACGTTAGTAAAAACTTTAGCGTAGAACCACTTCCTAACCCTAGGTGGCACAGGCATATTTTAAGTATAAAATTTGCATACCACCTTGGATTAGGTCAATTTTGCTGCTAAAATCACACAACACACACCAATGAATGAAAATTCAGGCATTCCGCTAAAAAGTGCATTTTCTACTTATGATAAAGGGGGCTATTCATTAATGGTGGCGCTTCTTTCTTCTTTACTATTTCTACTGCCTACAACGACAAAAACACAAGACTGGAATCCAGTTACCCCCAAGCGAGAGTTTAGAGCTGTTTGGGTAGCCACTGTTGCTAACATTGATTACCCTCGCAAGCCTACGGTGAGAAAAGTTCCACAGGTAGAAGACTTCAAAAACCTACTGGATCAATATAAAAGATTGGGGTTCAACGCTGTTATCGTTCAAGTAAGACCAGCTGCCGATGCTTTCTATCCCTCAGAATACGCACCCTGGTCAACCTACCTTACCGGTAATCAAGGTACTCCTCCTCAACCAGAATATGACCCTTTGGCCTTTATGGTCGAAGAGGCACACAAACGAGGGCTTGAATTTCATGCCTGGCTCAACCCATACCGAGCCACGATGAATCTAGATACCTTTAATTTAGCTGCCAGCCACGTATTTAACACCCATCGAGATTGGCTAGTGCAATACGGCAATCGATTCTATTACAATCCAGGTATACCAGCGGTTAGAGAACATGTTACAGAAGTTGTCGCTGAGGTCGTAAGAAACTACGATGTAGATGCAATTCATTTCGACGACTACTTCTACCCTTATCCTATCCGGGGCGTTCCTTTTCCAGATAGCACCACTTACATGGCCTCTCCAGGGCGATTTTCCAAGATCGAAAACTGGCGTCGGAATAATGTGGATCTGATGATCGAGAAGGTTTCGAATCGGATCAAAGCCTTAAAGCCTTACGTTAAACTAGGAATCAGTCCTTTCGGGGTATGGCGGAACAAGGATCGGGATGACCTCGGATCTGATACCAGAGCGGGTGTAACTACCTTTGATGATCTATATGCAGATGTATTGAAGTGGACGCGAAATGCTTGGATCGACTACATCATCCCACAAATCTATTGGCATATTGGCTTTGAACCTGCCGATTATGAAGTGCTGTTGGATTGGTGGAGCAGTCGAGTAAGTGCCACGCACCTATACATTGGTCATGCCGCCTATAAAGTAGGCGATAATCCGGATCCAGCTTGGCAAGACCCTACGGAAATTGCGCGCCAGGTTGAATTGAATCGAGGAAATTATGTTTGTAAAGGGAGTGCCTACTTTAGTTCACGGGCCATCCTGGGAAATCGTTTGGGGCTAAAGGATCAAGTTGAAAGTCTTTACCAAACCCCCGCACTCATTCCGGAAGATGAAGAGGGTTTTTCTAAACGACAGAAAGAGCCGCGACTTCGCAAGATCACCTACAAGCCTCGTCTTGAGCGTGTCAAGATCAGGTGGCGTCCCAGCAAAGAAGATTTAGAAAATCTACCTTCCTACTATGTGGTCTATCGATTCAATGACGAAACCGCAGGAGATTTTGAGGATCCTACTAATATAATCCACATCTCCGGGATGAATGAAGGCAAAAAGAAGTATGTCATTTACGATGCCGATACTGAAGTCGATCTGGCTTATACCTATGTCGTAACCGCCATGAATCGGGGACATAATGAAAGCCTTCCAAGTAACACCCGATCGGTCATTCGAATGCCTAACCGAGTCCGGAAGGTGAAGGTGGATCGACCTCGTCGTACCAGAGAAGACAAACCCAAGCGGAAGCGGAAGAGAAGGAATAAAGATGAAATTGATTTCTCTTCAGATGAGGTAGAAGAGACACGTTAAAACGCAAATAAGATGAAATAGAGCGGGCGGGAATTGATCAATTCCCGCCCGCTCTATTTAGATCCAGTACGAAAGAGCACGCTAGTGGATAGATGCTCTGGCAGATTTCACCAATTTGCTATTGGATGATTTTTTGATCTGGCCTTTGCTGTTGATGAAAAGTTCCTCCGTAGATACCGCCTTATAGCCAGTGATCTCGTTTTCCCAAGTGCCATGTTCGTCGATATCCTTGGCCCAAACGTTTTCGAACACTTCTAATGAAACTCGCCCATCCTCTTCCAGCCTAACGGTTTGTGTATTGACTACTCCATGGTAGGCCAAGGCATACCCCATGATATCTGGCTTATTGGCTGGAAACCAATTTCTCTTTTTGCTCTTCTTGGCATTTTTACTGTGATCAATCGGTTTTCCTTGATCATCAAAGAGCATGATTAGGAAAGCATTCTCCCCACGAAATCGGCGATCGCGAAAGGTGGTATACACGATTCCAACCACATCTTCCGAAACTTGCATTTTTGCTAACGGCTCTACTAGTGGTGGCCCAAGGCGAGAGAAACGAATCCAGGTTTCGGGAAGGAAATCTCGGAACTGATCCATTTTGCGATATCTCATCTCCAATTCCTCATCTGACATAGACTCATAGAACCCGTAACGTTTGGTCATATCCTCGATGCCAACCTGAAATGGAAAGTCGAGCGCTGGTAAGTCGGCAATAAAGCTTTTGAACTGTGCCTCTTTAGTAGAATTAGGAGCGATGAAAGCGGTGAGCGCTACTAGGCAAATACCTAGCAGTAGGCTTAGTTTTTTCATTTGACAGGGTTTTTGGTTATACAAATAATAATAATGATAGTAAAACGGCAACAACTCAAACTAAATTGCAACCTACTGACATTTAACACCTTGGATGGGTAGGCTAAGGCTGTTGCGCTTAGTATCCCACCAACCGCCAGCCATGGCCTAAGCATTTCATCAAAAATTTTAAAAAAACTTCCCTCCTCGCGGTTACCTTTTCCCGATTAGTTCGATTAAGAAGTGCATATATCCGAAATCAATGGAAAAAATCGCGCTCTCTTTTACCTTAGTTTGGCTAAGGCTGGGCCTCCTTTTGGCCCAGCCCTACGCAGTGGACGCTTCTCTACAGCTACAGGCCCCAATGACTCCCTATCTAGAGGACCTGACGCAGACTATTCCCAGCCCGCTGCAATTGAATCTCATTCTAAATGACAAAGATGAACAAGCCTACCCGGTTCGACTTCGCTTTTCGATTAGTGGCCAAGGCATAAGCATTAGGACCAGAACCGATATTTCTCCTCCCCCTATTCTTTTGGACTATGGTATCCTGATCCAACTCACAGGAGCTGAGCTGATCGATTATTTCCTACCGGAACAGCTAGAGTTCCAGGGTATTGATCCCATGCAATTCAGTCAAAGTGGAGGTCGATTGCCGGAAGGCATTTACAATATCTGTGTCGAAGTACTAGATTATCAACGTTTTCAGGGCGCCCCCATATCCAATCAGAGTTGTCGGGTAGTAGAAATGGCCGAGCTCTTACCGCCACAGATCCTGACCCCCTATGGAGCAATAGAAGCTACAGAAGCCCAAAATCTTCTCATCCAATGGGTGCCCCAACATATTGGCAACTTTCCAATCCAATACACTTTGAGCTTATGGGAAATGAGACCAGGCTTATCCCTTACGCAAGTACGACAACAGACGCTACCCATATTTGAACAAGTGATCGGGCCAAGCACTACTTTTTTATATGGCTTAGATGCTCCTCCCTTGCTGCCCGGCGCTAACTACCTGATACAAGTACAAGTGGAAGATCTATTAGAACAACATCATTTCACCAATGCAGGCCATAGTGAGCTGGTGCAATTCACCTATGGAGCTACCCCTTCAGGCAATACTGCCAATACTCCTAATGATCCTTGTACACTCGCCCTAGAGATCACTAAACCCCAGGCGCCAGATTTCACTACCGCTTGGAATAGTCTTCCTTCCGCCGAAACCTATGTACTAAGCGTGGCTAGAGACAGCCAGTTTCAGGAGCTACTCCCGGGATTTGAAGCACTTCCCACTGTTGACACCTTTTATCAACTCCAAGGTTTACCTGCGGATGGCATCGTTTACTTACGAGTGGAAGCGCTGTTAAGTGATTGCCCGCCCACAACTTCCCAGCCCGTCCCTTTTTTCCTTGGAAAAGGATGCCTGCCACTCCCTGAGGAAGAACTAGCCTATGCTTGCGGTACTGCCACTGATCCAAGCATTCCCTCCCAATCCCATCAACTCATCCAAGAAATCCAGATCGAAGACACGATACACGCTCATGACTTTCAGGTGATTGTCCAAGATATCAAGGGGAGAGGTCGATTTTCAGGCGAAGGCTATGTATTTGTCCCCTACTTGCAGCAAGCTCGCGTGAATGTTGAATTCAGCAATATCGAGGTGGATGAATATTGCCGTCTCGTATCAGGCAAGATGGAGGTAACTGGAGCTGGGCTGGCTATAATCAGTGAAGACCTAGCTGCCACTATTGACAGTATCCTAAATGCCCTAGAAATCCTCGATGCTGGCCTAGAAGAGGTCGAATCTATCCTAGAAGATGCAGCCGATTTCCTAGGAGAGCTCGAAGACATCGAGGATTACCTAGCCAACGGTCAAAATGTACTGGAGAACCTATTGCATTTGGAGGAACACTTCCCCTATCTACCTCCTGATGCCATCAAAGCTATACAGGAAGCGTTGGATTGCCTGAAAGCCGCCCAGAGCGCTACTGAGTTCGAAGACTGCAAAGCCCAAATGTTGGCGGCCATAGATAAGCTTAAAGAGGCTATGGAAGCGCTATACGACGCCGACTACCGCGTTAATTTCGCCGCGCTGGATAAGCAGCAGTTCGGTTTCGATACCATCCGTCACCTCGCTCAAGCTGATCTCTACCATAAAATTCCGATCGCTGGCACAGACTATTGGGTGCCTTGGCAATCTATTCCTAGCCAGGGAACGGCCACCGTAAAGGCTAAAGCCCCTTCACAAAACCCATTTCCAGAAGCGATACAGTTTAAGAATCAACTCAAGCAAGACATTTCCCACACCGAATCTCCCCTACCCCATTCCCGCCACCTACATCTCAATGGCTCCGGACACCAACAAACGGAGAGGATCTATGCCCTACAACCCTACCAGGATAGCCTTGAACAAGACCTAGTACATATTGCAGGACAACTCAGCTTGATCAGCTACGACCCGATTCCACTCAAGGTGGTCCTCGTCCCCGTCAATGGCACACAATACCCGCACAACATCGACACCTTAAGCGCCCGACTACAAAGCATCTTCTCCCAGGCCGTTGTCAATGTCGAACTCCAAATCCACCCCGGCCTCAACATCTCAGCATTTGACAATCTACTGGATTCGGTCCCCTCCGGCTTCCTCGCCAACTACAACATCGAGATGCAACTCATCCGCAATCGCTTCCAGGCAGACAATACCATCGAAGAGGATACCTACTACCTCTTTCTCGTAGAAGATTCAGAACACCCCCAAAAACTGGGCTACATGCCCCAAAAGAAACATTTCGGCTTCATCTACCACGACAACCAAGGCTCCGAACAACAATACATCAAAACCATTGCCCATGAGCTGGCCCATGGCGCCTATCGCCTCGATCACTCCTTCCACGATTTCCCCAATCTCACCCCCGGAGAAACGGACAATCTGATGGATTATGCAATGGGAATCCACTTGCAGAAATATCAATGGGATTTGATACATAATCCAGCAGCGAATTGGACTTTGTTTGATGGGGATGAGGAGGGGGAGTCTCTAATCGTCAACAATATTTCATTCTTTGATAGCTACCGCAATAGTAACGGCACCTTAACTTTTGTCAGTCCATCTGGGCGTCCCATCACTTTACCTCCTGAAGTTGATGGAGTAGTATTCAATACTGGAGATGAAATCAATGTAGGATCAGACTGTTATTCTCGATTCGAAATCTATCCCTTCGGTAGTCTGAGAGCATTTAAGATTGGAAACAAGTTTTATAAGACTTCTATAGTATGTAACGAACAAGGGGGATTTGCGGGTTATAAAGACAGTAATGACCTACCCTACCCTGATATTTACACTAAAGCACTGTCGTCCAGTGAAAAAAGGGCCATCGTTGGTGTCCCTTGCTTCGAAAGTTACAGCTTAAAATATAAACTAAGTATTGTCTCCTTCGATAAACTCGAGATAAATGAAAACGAGATCAATAGTGAACAATATTATGCAGTAGGTACTCGGAAAACCTTTGATTTCTTAAACATTGAAAACCTAGAAATTCAAGGAGAAATTGATGGACAGTCTTACCCTTCGTATTCACCCCTATCACAGCTATTTCTTGAAAAGATCTACAGCGCCACAGGTTGTGGCAATAAATCATCCCTCTTTGCATTTGTTCATGCCCATCAAGTCACTAAATATCCTGAGCTATTTCAGTATTGTCAAGATAAATTGACAGACGATGTGACGGCAGAGCGATTACTGCAAGAGATGGAGAGAGTATACAGAAGATTAAACCTTCAAACGTTCGAGGTGGAAAGTCTTCACTCCCAGGCAAATGATCAAATCACGAAAGCAGAAATCTTTAGTGAGCTAGAATTCAACAGATGGAAAGATAAGGATGCTTCCATCTATAAGCGATACAAGGACTTTATCAACGGTAATTATAGTGATGCTTTCTTTCAAAGTCTAACTGAAGATGAAAACGGAGCCAATACTTTACTTGGTTACCTTGAGAATTGGCAGGAGGACCCTTGTTATTTTCAATATTTATCAGTTGAAAACCGGATCAAAGCACTCAAGGTGCTACAACATAGTGGACTCAATGGGAAATTCTTATTTGGCTTGTCAGGAAAAGAAGAGGAGAACATATTTAACTATATTTTATCTGCTACACCAGCAAAAGATTACCAGAAAATCTTAGCCTTATTTGCAGCCAATAAATTTGAACTCTACTATCATATCGAGTCAAAGATGAGGGATTCCTGGCGAAGGCAAGGGAACAGTCCTTTCGGCTATGAATACTTTATCAACACAATGGCAAAAATGCTTCTAGAGCGATCTAAAGAAGATCCATCTCACAGTGTCTTTTGTAATACGTGGGTAACCGGAGGGCATTTTTGCAGTGTTAACGGCTATTCGGACAATGCCCACTTTATCGCAAAGAACCCAACCCTAGGCACCCAACATTATTATCGCCGTGATTTCGTGGATTCTCAAGGACAGCCCAAAATACTGCTGAAATCAGCCCACCTTGATACTCCAGCCCTAGCTGAACCTGAAAGCCACCTGACCTGGATTAATACACGTGGAACTCCCTTCGAATATGTTGGACTCTATTTTTCATATGATGCAACATTCGATATGCCAGGAGGATCATCAATAACAGTTCCGGAACAAAGTTATCTAGTAGTTCCTTTCTGTTGGGCTGAATGGTATTTCAGGAAAATGAATAGTGCTCTCTTCAACCATCGCTTTAGAGTGATTGCTGACATTGTGGCTTTAGCCGCTGCACCTGTAACTCTTGGATCTTCAACAGTTTCGATCGGATGGAAGGTACTGAGTGTGGTTGATGGCGTTTATGGAGCTGTTGATATGTTTGTTTTTGCTCCAAGTAGCTACAATATTGATCTTAGTGGTCATCCACTAATAAGTCAAGATCTTCAACGAATCTGGGATGAGCTTGGCTTGGCCTTAGCAGCAGCTTCAATTAGTGGCCTAATCAGTACCAGTGCTTCAGGAATAAAAGCCTTTAGTCCTCAAAAAATCAAGCAGACCTGGAAATACATAGTTGACAATACTCCTAATCCAGATACGCGTGCCCAGACACTGGAGCAATTAAAGTCAGCATTAACAAAGACAACGGAGAGATTAGCTCAAGCAACTCAAGCGGTCAATGCCGCAAATTTGAACAAACTTTTGGTTCACCTAAGAGCCGAAATTGCTTCACTCGACATTACAACAAAGCTCAGAAATTTCCGATCGGACTTTACTTTCCATGTAAAACAGAGTTTCTGGGCAATTCTAATGCGTGCTAACATAGAATACAGTATTGCCCGAGGTGTTTTTATAGATGAGGTTTATCACCTTCAACCCAATAGGTGGATTCATACTCCCACCGAGGAATTAATCCATATTGGGGATCTGGATAAAGTTCGATATATTACTGAATTAGGTATCCCAAAAGAGGGGAACCTATCCCTATATCGCGATCCGGTAACGAACACCATACTTGTTCTGGATAGAGCATTCACCAGTCTGGCTGATAGATTGACTGTTGCAGGGGCTAACCCAGCATTAATTTTGGATGTTCTAAGCTTAGGTCTTCCAAAAGCAACAGCATTAACAGATGATCTGGTTGAGATAGGAGGGGATTATTTGAAGGCTTTTAATGAGTCGGCTTTAGGGGATGGAGGGATAGTTCAGACCTGGCAAAGAATCTCTATAGATGAGTCACCTGGGTCTGATCTTCTAAGAAAAAATGTAACTACTCTCATAGAGATCGATAAATTACTTTCTGCCACTACCATTGGAGAAACGGATTTAGAGTTCTTCATTGCTGCTTTAAATGAACTGAAGCTTAGAGGAATTTCTGACGAGGATCTAATAGAAATCGGAGAGTATACCATCAAAGCACAAGTTTATACGTTTCAGTGGAACATTTATAATGTAGAAACTGATTTACTTGGGCAGATCTATAAATTAGCTGCTTCTCCTAATTACAAGAACCCTGAAGCGCTAGTACCCTTCATTAAGAATCCTGGCTTGGCAGCAACTGTGAGGGACAACCCTGGAACGCTTGAGCAGTTAAACGAAGCCGTTAGGCTTATAGGGGAGGGTAAGATGGTTAAGTTGGAGGATATTGCCAAAGACGGTGATATTGTCAATTTAACGGATGGTATTTCTTTTCAATATAAGGCTTACACTGGAGCATCAAACTCAGCTTTCAATGACAACCTCAAGAAAGCGGCCAAGCAGTTTAATTCAGAGCCTACTAACTTGGATAAGATCGTAAAAATAAAGATTTTAAATACTAATTCTTTGATGTACAATTCCTCCGCACAGGCTCTGAGGAATCAAATTCAAACTATCTTTAATAGTAATTCCGATGTTGCAAGTAATCTTAATGAGCTGAAAGAGATACACATAGAGAACGCTAGTGGTTTGCTTCGTTTCGAAATAGTAAATGACATCGTTTTTATACTTTAGGAAACATGAAAAAATATTGGACAACATACCTTAAACACCTCCCCTCCTTCACTTATGAGTTCTCATTTAATATCCACCGTGAAAACTTCATGGATAGAATTTTGGAGTTTGATGAAGTATTCCTGAAAAGAGGTTTGCAATTTGGTCTATTTTCGTTTAATGGTCTTGAAAGTTTAGCATCAATTGATGAATATGTACAATCAAGGAGAGCAGAATTCAAGAAAGATCCTGACAAGAATCATCCATTGAAATTGTTACATGTCGGTGTGTGGGATGAGAACTGTGGATTGGAAAGACTCTTCTTCCTTCCCTCAGAAAAGTCATCTAATCCAGGACTACACAGAGCCGCGATTAGCCATAAAAGTCAAGCGGTTATGAACTTCAACAACGAGATAAACCTGTACTATGATGATCTCCAGGGTCCCGGTGTTGATGACGCCTTAATCTGGATTGGGATTAGTTCCAGTTCGAACATATGGTGGGAAGAATTGCCTATTACAATTTTAAATGGAGACACCTGGGCTGATTGCCAAACCTTTGATCCTCCGCTAGACAATCGATACTGGGCCTACCAGTGTACACCTAGATTCAATAGTTTCTTACGAGAAGTCAAGACTCTTGTGGAACAATTTGAAGGCAGTGTTCTCCTAGAAGAGCATCAAAAGGAGTATGTCACAGAACAAGGCATTCTACTGGATGGAAAGATAGTTTATCAAGAAGATCTCAATGATGGAACAACTGTAGATATCTGAGGAATAAAAAACCGGATTTAGAAAGGTACTTAGCGTCCATCCACAGCCCTTCAGACATTTACTGAAAAAATGGCTACAGATAAGGGGTTCTCTAGTGTTGCCCCTAATGACATTATTGCCACACCAAACTTAAACGGCACCTATGATTTTTGACTATCATTTTTAGATAATATGAAAGTATTAAAGAGAAAAAAAGCCGAAGTAGACGGAAAAGAATTCCTATTGCTCAGTGGGGATTCCACGATTGACAGTAAAATCATTCTACATATCTTGATTGACGACAATAAGGGAGAATTCATTGCTAAAAAGGTAAAGGAGAGAAAGCCACTCGATGAATCTTCTTGGGAGCTCCAGAAGGGATACACTTTCCCCTCTTCGATCTTTTATGAATTCATTAAAGATCCCGGATTTTTGGACTGAAAACAGCCGTGGTTAGTCTCCCGACTAACCACAAAGCCACGCCCCAGCCCTCCAGTCTCCTGACTAAAACAAAGCCCACCTCCAAACTAAAAAACTCATCCCCACATCACTCCGCCCGCAGCGCCTCCACCGGATTCGCCCGAGCCACGCGCAAAGCCTGGATCGCCACCGTAGCGACGGCAATTGTCAAGGCGGCGAGGATAGCCACAAGGAAGGGCCAAGGAGAAGGCGCTACGCTGTAGGCAAAGTCCTGCAGCCACTGGGTGGAGAGCCAGTAGGCGAGCGGAATAGCGACTACACTGGCGATACCCACCAAGATCACAAACTGGCGGCTAAGGAGGACGATCAATTGCTCCACGGAAGCACCTAGCACTTTGCGGATGCCGACCTCTTTCGTCTTTTGCTGAGCCATGTAGGTGGAGAGGCCTAATAAGCCGAGGATCGCTACCAGGATGGTTAGTACAACGCTATAGAGCATCGTTTGACTCAATTCCTCGTATTGCTGGTATTGGGCGGCGAAGGATTCATCTAGGAACTCATATCGGAAGGGGTGATTAGGCTCCACGGAAAGCCATTTCTCTTTGATGTGAGCGATGGTAGTAGGCCAATTCTCTGCTTGAATACTGATGGCGGAGGTAGGACGGTACATCGGGAAGGCGAATAATGCCAAGGGGGCGATTTCCGCGTCGAGACCTTGGTGGTGATAGTCTTTGACCACGCCAACGATTTTACCCCAGTTTTCGTGCCATGGCAGGCGCATGCGATGGCCGATTGGATTTTCTAGCTCCATGCGCTTTACGAAGGCTTCGTTCACCACAAAACCGCCGATGGTATCAGAAGGGAAGTCTCGGGAGAAAAAGCGGCCTTGCACCATTTCTAGGCCCAGTAGGTCGGCATAGTCATAGTCTACAAAGGCAAAGTCAGGGCTGAAGTAGGCATTTTCCCTTTCTGCCAATTCGATGGTATAGTTCTCTATGTTATTTCCGGGGAAGCTAGAAGCTGAAGAAACGACCTCGATGCCAGGATAGGCCTGAAGGTCTTGCTTCATCGCTTCGACACGACGCCAGGACTCATGGTAGTTGAGTGGAATCGTTAGGACCTGCTCATCCTTGAAACCCAAATCTTGCTGGAGCATAAAATTGACCTGCTTGTACATCACCATCATGACAACTGCCAATACAACCACCCCAGTGAACTGAGCTACGACTAGGCCTTTCCGAAGCAATTGCCCTTTCAACTTTAATTTCTGCCCCGAGAGGACTTGAATCGGGCGGAAGCCGGAGAGGATAAAGGCAGGATATACCCCAGCCAGTAGCCCAACTAGCAAACTAAAGCCCAACCAAGGTAGGATTAAGGCGGTGAAGCCTTCTCCGATTAAGCTAATATCCCGGCCACAGATCTGATTGAAGATCGGGAGCACTAATTCAGCTAAAGGAATAGCGATTAGTAGCGCCACAACACTCTGCAGCAAGGATTCTACCAGGAATTGCCCAACTAGCTGACCTTTAACAGCCCCACCAACTTTGCGGATACCTATTTCCCTCGCTCTGTTCTGTGCTCTAGCAGTAGAAAGATTGATGTAATTGATCATGGCAATGACCATCACGATCACAGCAATCATTCCCAATATGTAGAGGAAACGCATGTTCCCTCGCTGATTGGAGATGGACATGATCTGATCCGAATGCAGGTAGATTTCCTGGAAGTTTTGCAGGCCCCAGGTAGGCATATCTTTAGCCGTGACTTCGAAATTAGCTTCGGTATAGGCCGCCAGCATAATAGGGGCCAACAAATCATACATTTTATCACTTACCTGCTTTGTACTGGTATTTGGATTTAGGCGAACGTAGGTAGCAAAGTTGTTGCTCAGCCATTGACCCCAGAGATAGGTTTGCCGGAGAAATACTTCATAATTGAGGTGGGAACTGCCCTTAATCGGTTTGAAGACACCCGTAATGGTGTATTCCTCATCATCATTATATCGTAAGTTCTTGCCGATTACATCGGTGGTTCCGAAGAAGCGTTCTGCCACTTCTTCGGAAACCAGCATGGTATTCGGCTTTTCCAAGGCGGTCTGGGTATAACCCGATTCAAGCGGGATATCTATAACTTGTAAGAAACTACTATCGACTAGACATACTTTATCGAGATACAGAGATTTGGAGGCATTCGCGAAAAGTGACTCCTCGTCTGGGCGGAGATAGGTCGCCGCTTCGACCTCTGGTAAATCACTTGCCAATTTTGGGGCAAGCAACTGGGAGTTGTGCGTCCAAGCGCCGGAGCCATCCGCATTAGAGCGATAGACGCGATAGATACGATCGGCATTTGGCAGCCATTGGTCCACGGCCAATTCTAGCTGAACATATCTGGCAATCAGGATAGCAACCGTCAAACCCAGGGCGAGACCACCGATATTAATCGCAGAAAATAGCTTGTATTTCAATAAGTTACGCCAGGCAATTTTTAAATAGTTTCTAAACATAGCTTCGTTTTTAAATCCATCCGGGGATGGCCGTTTTATTCATACCGTAAAGCCTTCACGGGGTCTGAAAAAGCCGCCTTCAGCGCCTGATAGGATAGGGTTAGCAACGCAATAGCTAATACCAATACCCAGGGCGTCAATAGCAAGCCAATACCAATGTTGATGGTGAAAGCAAAATTTTCTAGCCACTGTTGCAGTCCGTAATAGACTAAGGGGAAGGCGATCAAGCCCGCAATCCCGATCAACAGAATAAATTCTTTGGATAATAAGAACAGAATATGATTAATGGACGCTCCCAAAACCTTCCGAATCCCAATCTCTTTGGTCTTCTGAATAGCGGTATACGTGACAAGTCCATACAGTCCAAAGCAAGAAATGAGGATGGCCAAAAAGGCAAAGTAAGAGATAATCTCCCCGAATCGGGCATCATTCTGATACGAATTGCCGATCGTTTCATCCAAGAAGGTAGCTTCGAAGACTTTTTCCGGAAACATCTCATTCCATTTCGACTCAATAAAAGCCAGGGTGTTAGGAACATCGCCGTCTTGGACTCGAATGGAGAAGGTATTGAAGGTGGCAGGGCTCACTTCCATAATAAAGGCATCGATGGCATAGCGTAAACTGCGGTAGTGAAAATCCTTGACTACACCGACTACTTTTCCTTTCTTGCCCTCTCGATCTACCATTTGACCAATGGCTGCATTCGAGTCTTCGAAGCCCAATAGAGTCACTGCACTTTCATTAATCACAAAAGCATCCAGGTGATCACTACCAAATTCTCGGCTAAAGGCTCGACCTGCTACAATCTCTAAATCAAAGGTTTCTAAGAAATCATAGTCGACCGATAGCCCAGAAGCGAAGACATTTTCTTCTGGCGGAATATGCTCTGAATCAATCCGACGTCGTACCGCCCCTACTCCAATCGTACCGGAAGACAAGGTCGTGGCTTCCACCCTTGGATTCTTCAACAGCTCTTCCTCTAGTGAATTGGTTTTCTGTCGAATGTTGGCATCCACCCCTCCAAATACGGTATTAATATTAGGGCTAAACAAAGGAACCGTAATGATATGATCCTGCTGAAAGCCCATCGGCTGACGTTGTAAATAGTCGATCTGGCGATAGATACCGAAGGTTCCGGCCATCAACACGATGGATACCCAGAACTGCACACTCACCAATACCTTGCGAACAATGGCTCCTCTCGGGACATTAGCATAACCTTTCCCCTTCAAGATGTGAATCGGCTTAAAGCGAGCCACGAAGAAGGCGGGATAAAGTCCTGCCAAGATTCCAGTCAGCACAAAGACCCCAATAAATAACAAGCTCAACCAGGCGTCACTGAACATATTAAAATGTAATTCTCGCTGGGTAAGGTCATTCATATAGGGTAAGAACAGTTGGACTAGAAACACAGCTATCACAAAGGCCAAGAGGCTGAGTAACACAGATTCGCCCAAGAACTGCCCCATGATACCTTCTTTCCCTGCCCCCACTGCTTTACGCACACCAATTTCGCGAGCCCTACTCAAAGAGCTTGCGGTAGAAAGATTGACAAAGTTGATACAAGCGATGACCAAGGTCAATATACCAATTGCCATAAATAGGTAGAGGTAGTTGAGATTGGCAGGGGTGACCTGCTCAAGGCCCGCTTGAGATTGGGTGTGCACATCCTGCAAGGCCATCAGGGTGAATTCTTGATTATCGCGAAATTGCTCATTACCATGCACTTCCAAGAAATCCGGGAAGCGTTCATCCACTGAGGCCATGCTGGCTCCTTCTTCTAGTAATACAAAGGTAGCCGAATGGGATGCAATCCAATTCTGGGTCAAATTATTACGAAGAGCCGGGCCGAAATTTTCGCCCTCGATATCAAACATATTCTCATAAGGAACAAGCAAATTAAATCTAAGGCTGGAATTATCTGGATGATCCTTTATGACACCACTTACTCTGAAGGGGTAGTTACTCAGGAAGTGAACACTCTTGCCCATCACGTCTGTTGTACCAAAGAATTGATTGGCCATTTCCTCAGTAATCACCAACGAAAAGGGCTGATCCAAGGCTGTCGTGGGGTCGCCTTCAATAAAATCGAAAGTAAGAATGTCCAATAGGTTAGAATCTGCAAAGGCTACATCTTGTACCTCAAAACGATTCGTTCCAGAAGCCAGATCCCCCTCCTTGATTTCGACACTCACACTGCGAGGAAACATACGCGCCGCATACTTCACCTCAGGGAAGAAGTCAGCCATTAGTGGGGCGATGGGGGGTGGAATCCTGGCCAAGACCGTACCACTATTGCCAAAACTAGCGGTATAGGTAACCCGGGCTACCCGATCTCCATTGCGCTGAAAGTCATCAAAGCTAAACTCATATCGCACGAAGATGACGATCAAAAAACAGCAGGCCATCCCCAGTGCCAAACCAAGGATATTGACAAAAGAAAATAGTTTGTGTTTCAGCAAGTTGCGAAACGCGGTCTTCATGTAATGTTTAAACATGGTCCATCTACTTTAAAGTGTATTAATGGCTGTATGAGAGGACCTTTATCATTTAGGAAATCAACCTACTACAAAAGCAGTAGGGAAAAGTCAAATTCTTGTGCTCTGACCTCTGTCTTCTTCCTGCTATCTTACTCGTACCTCAAAGCATCAACAGGGTTTGACAATGCCGTGCGGATAGAGTGAAAACTCACCGTGAGCAAGGCTACAATGGCCAGAATCAAGCCAGCCGCTGCCACCACCTGCCAACCAATGTTCATATGGTAGGCAAACTTCTCTAACCAATTATTCATTAACCACCACGCCAAGGGAGTAGCTATAACGAAAGCCAAGAGGATCAACTGTCCTAGTTCTTTGTTGAGTAGATACAGGATATTGCCCATCGATGCACCTAAAACCTTGCGAATTCCAATTTCTTTTGTGCGTTGTTCGGCCATGAATGCAGCCAGGCCAAAAAGTCCTAGGGTGGAAATCAACAAAGCAATGATAGCAAATAGGTCAGCCAGGTCGCTGGTTCTTTCTTCTGCCTGGTACAATTTTTCGTAATGTTGATCGAGGAAAGTGTGTTTGAATTCACGATCCGGAGAGAGCCGAGTCTGAAGGGCCTCGAGGGCAGCCAGGCACTCTTTAGTTTTCCCGTTTGTCGGCTTGATAAGTAGGTTATGAGCTCGATCGGGTTCATATCTTAAAATCAAGGGTTTAATCGGGTTATGTAGGGAAGAGAAATGAAAACTCTTAACCATACCGATGATTCGCCCCTGGTCATCCCAGAATGATAATCTTTTACCTACTGGATCTTCAAACCCCATCTTCTTTGCTGCTTCCTCATTGATAATGTAATTGAAATTTAAAGAATCCGTTGGCATGCCTTCTTGAAAGTTCTCGCCCATGACCATTGGTATGTTCATCATATCGAGAAACTTGTGATCAATGGTCAATATGCTAAAGATTGCCTCATCTCCTTCTTCAAAACCTTCCCATTCCGGGTCTCCAGTCATGTTGGCAATAGACAATGGGTTATAATTAGCCGCGGTCACTTCAGCGATTTCCGGTAGCTGCAATAACTCTGACTTAATCACTTCCTTCTTGTTGACCCCTTCATCTCCTAAGCGATACATATTGTATAGAATAACGTTCTCCCGGTTAAAGCCTAGGTCTTTCGATTTAAAGAATCCAATTTGCTCTCTAACCACAATTGCTCCGATCAATAGTAAAATGGACAGGCCGAATTGTAGCACGACCATAATACGACGGAAAGATATGCCACCATTCAATTTGGATTTCTTGCTTTTCAGCACCTGTATCACATCAAAGGAAGACAGCAGAAAAGAAGGATAACTTCCTGCGATCAAAGCCACACTGAGCAAAATTCCTCCGAATAAACTCCAAAAAGCCAAACCACCAAAACCCATCTCAATGGATTTTCCAGTCAATTCATTGAAGATCGGAAGAAACAACTGTGCTACAATTAGCGTAATGGCCCCAGCAATAAAAGTCATGACCACCGATTCGACCACAAACTGCGTCAATAGGCGTTCTTTATTGGCCCCCACTACCTTTCTCACGCCAACTTCCTTAGCTCGCTGAGAAGATCGGGCCGTAACGAGATTCATATAATTGATACAAGCGATCAAGAGCACCAGAATGGAAGCCCAAAAGAAGATGCGCACATAATCTATCCGTCCGCCAGCTACTTTGCCATTCTCATATTTTGAATAAAGGTAAAGGTCTGAAATGGCATGTAACATAATGCCATGATCCGGCGAGCCACCCTTGGTGTTGTCTTTAATAAGAGAATACATCTTATCCGCCACGCTTTCCTGATCTGCACCAGGAACCAGCTCGACATATAGGTCAAAATTGTAATTACCCCAGCTGCCACGGGACCAAGGACGAGCAGCCAGGTAATGCGACATGGGCAATACATAATCAAATTGCAAAGTAGATTGGAAAGGGATGTCGGCAAAAACCGCAGTAACCTGAACAGGCTTTTCTTCCACTACTATGCTTTGGCCAATCGTCCTACCCTCTTTTCGCCAATTCACACCAAACATTTTGGCGGCCAGGGTAGCTGAAATGGCTATAGAATTAGGATCTTCCAGCACTTTGCCAAGATCGCCGTATAAGAGTTCGAAAGAGAACATATTAAAAAGACCAGGGCTTGCATAGCAGCCCGCCTCTTCATACTTCTGTTGACCAACTTCCAGTCGGTGATTCCAAAAAGCAAAGGTGGTAGCCTCTTTAACATCAGGAATATTGCTTGTGATCAAATCCATCCATGGCTCGGGCGAAGTAGTCCAAACATCTATCTCGCCATTCCCCTCGTCCATCAGGCTGTTAACCTTAAAGATCTGCTCCCCTTTTACATGAAATTGGTCAAAGCTCTTTTCATCATTCACCCACATTAGCATCAATAAACCCGCAGCCAGACCTAGCGTCAGGCCTGCTACATTTAATGAAGCAGTCCCCTTGTGCCTCCAAATGTTTCGAAGCGCTAGTTTTAGGTAATTCCTTAACATGTTTTTTGTTTTGTTTACAGGACGTTCTTAAATAGGTGCTGTAAGGTGCTATCTACTGATATGGTGCCATAGGGTTTTTCCTAAAAAAAGAAGGGGATGGCCGGCTCAAGCACAAGAAACCACCGACCACCTCCAAGCAATGGAAAATTGACTATACTTTGTCGGGTAATATTGAGTTCGCTTCACTCATAATAGCCAAACCCTATTCTTGCTTTATCTCGTCGATAAAAGGAAGAATAAGGCTCAACTACAGTATGGTATATTAGATTTGGATAATCTTTTCGAATCGTAGGATTAGACTAGTTGCCGTTAGCGGCTCGTACACGATCGGTAATAGTGGTAGGCTCGCGCAAGGTTTCATCTGTGCGAATACCGCCATCCACTAGTTCTATGATACGAGTTCCATAGCTGGCGTTCTTCTCACTGTGGGTTACCTGGATGATCGTCACCCCTTGCTCATTGAGTTGCTTGAACAACTCCATAATTTCTTCCCCTTGCTTACTATGCAGGTTACCAGTTGGTTCATCAGCCAGTAATAGACGAGGCTTATGTACAATGGCTCTAGCCACCCCGACTAGCTGTTGCTGACCACCTGAAAGCTGATCTGGGAAAAGATCCTTCTTGGCCACGACATTGAAGTTGTCCAACATATTAGCCACAATACTTTTTCTTTCTTTCCCCTTAATACCTCTGTAGAGCAAAGGCGTCTCTATATTCTCATATACAGTAAGATCATCGATTAAGTGGTAAGCCTGAAAGACAAAACCCATGTATTGTTTGTGCAACTCATTGCGGCGTCTTTCTTTCAAACGATGCACTGGCTCATCCAAAAAATAGTACTCTCCGCCAGATGCACTTTCTAGCATACCAATAATATTCAAAAGGGTAGTTTTACCTGCCCCTGAAGGCCCCATAATGGTTACGAACTCCCCCTCTTTGATCTCTAGATTCACATCGCTCAACAACCAAGTTTTGTTAAGTCCTGTTCGCACATATTTTTCAACGTCTTTTAATACGATCATCTCTGTACTTTTTTATGATTGATGATTCAATTTCTATGCCATGACAGCTAAGTTGCTATTTATCAAAGAATTGAAACAAAGTCAAGTAATTCTCAAAGCAAAATCTTGTTCGAATTTGAACAAAAAGTGTTCATTTGTGAACAGTCTGAGGCAGAATGAAGAAGACAGAAAGTAGGCCACTTCGTGGTTAGAGGTCTGAGGCCAGATATCTGAGGTCAGAATCTGATTTCAGACATCTGATATCTGACTTCTTACATCTGGCCTCTTACTCCCCTCTACTCCACATGCAAGGACTCCACCGGGTTTTTCCGGGCCAATCGCAAAGAATGATAACTGACCGTTAACCAGGCGATCACCAAGATAGCAATGGATGGCAATACAAACAACCACCAGTCTAACTGAATCCGGAACACAAAATCAGCTAGCCATTGATTTGTCCCCCAATAGGCGAATGGGATGGCAATTACGGTAGCAATACCGATAAGTCGTAAAAAATCCTGGGCTAGTAATCCGACAATTCCTTGCACCGACGCACCCAGCACCTTTCGAATACCCATCTCTTTGGTCCGTAGGGCCGTCATAAATACGGCCAAGCCAAATAGACCTAAACAGGCAATAAATAGGGCCAGTAGAGAAAACAGTGCAATGGCCTTGCTCAGTACCCCTTCTTTTTCGGATAGCGCGGCTAAGTTTTCATCTAGAAAATAATAGGACAAAGCTTCCTCCGGAACAAAGGATTGCCATTTCTCCTCCAAGTGAGCCAAAAAGCCTGCCATGTCCTCACCTTTGAGTTTGAGGCTGAGATTATGTCGGTTATCATCAAAGATCATGACAATCGGTTCAACCGCATGATGATAATCTTGAAAGTTAAAGTCCTTGACCACTCCAATGATACGCTCCTCTTCGTTGATCCTTTGGCCAACAGGATCTTGTAGTCCTAGAGCTTTGACAGCAGCCTCATTCACGATCAAGCCGGAAGAATCAGAGGCCAACTGCGCATCGAAGTTGCGACCGTCTAGAATGGGCATATCTAAAGTCTGAAGATAATCTTCATCGATAGGAAAAGTGTTCAGACTCAGGGGATGCTCCATCTGTGGCGTCTTATAAGTGGCTTGCCAAAGATTGCGACCGGCGGGCATGCGACTGTTGAAGGAGCTGGAAAGTACCTCCGTATGCTGAACCAATTGTTGCCTAAAGCTCTCTTTGCTAGTACCTAAGGAATCTAAATTGTAGAGGACCAAAACATTTTCATGTTTGAACCCCTTATCGGAGACTCGCATGAACTGGAACTGCTGGTAAACCGTCAATGTCCCAATCAATAAGAAAGCTGCTAAGGTAAATTGAACCACAATTAATCCCCCTCGAAAAAAACTCTTCCTCTCCACCCCTAACTTACCTTTCAACACCTGCGCAGGTCGAAAGCGAGTGAGGAAAAAGGCGGGATATAGCCCTGACAATAAGCCCACAAATAACGCAAAAGTCACTAAGGCCACAATATGCACCGGCTTTTCAAACAGGGTTTCTAAAAGTCTACTTCCTGTAGCTTTTTCGACTAGGTAAAGTAAAGGGTCCGCCATAATCCCTGCCACTAGGGCTGCCGTTAAACTGAAAAGTATGGCCTCCAACAGGAATCGACTTTGCAGTAAGCGAGTTGCAGCGCCCAATGTCTTTTTCACTCCTATTTCTCTAGCCCTAGTAATCCCTACCGCAGTGGATAGATTGATGTAGTTAAAGCTAGCCATGATCAAGATGATCAAACCGATAATGGCCAAAATATTAACAAGTAAGGGATTACCTCCAGCAGATAAATCGAAACGTAGACGTTCCCCCAGGTAGATTTCCTGTAATTGTTGTGGATAGAACTTCAAGGCATTGCTACTGTTTAGCCAAGGTTCCAGTTCCATGCCTGGGTTAATCTTCGGATACACCTCATTGCGTACCAATTGATCTAGGGTAGATACCAGGTTCGCTCTATTGGCTCCTTTAGACAGTTTCACATAGTTATAAAGACTTCCAGACATCCATCCATCTTCTCCCCTTAGGCGCGGATAAATGGGCATCCACATCCCTGTAGGCAAATGCGAATTCTGAGTCTGTTCCTCTACTACCCCAGTAACCTGAAATAAGCTCCCCTCTTCCCCTACTTCTATATACTCTCCCACTACATTCTTCTTCCCGAAGAACTTCAGTGCTAGATCAGCCGTCAATACCACGCTATTGGGAGATTGCAAAGCAGAAGTCGGATTCCCATCTTCAAAATGATAAGCAAAAACCTGAAAGAAAGTCGAATCGACAAACAGCGTCTGATCCTGTATGAAAGTTTCCTCTCCTACTTTGAGACTTAGCTCACCACCTCTTGTAGTCAGGCGAGTAGCTGCCTCGATATCGTTAAAGGCCAATACATTGTCCCGTAAAATTTCTTGGCTGACAGCGAAGGGGCCCATATTCATAAAACCAGTTCCAATCCGAAAAACTTGCTCGCCTTCGGCAAAATGCTTGTCATAGCTCCATTCCTGCTGCACATAGCGCAACATGATAAAGCTACAAGCAATCCCTAGAGACAAGCCCAATAAATTGATGGTAGTAAAGACTGGTCTACGTTGGGCAGTACGGAAAATGGTCCTTAAGAGTGTCTTGAACATACTAGTTGGTTTTCAATGATTTAAAGGCTTATTTGAGGCACAAACTTCTGAAGCGGGTTGGCCAATATTTTGGTCATTCTAAAGTTTTGTATTCTCGAAAATTGGGTGGTTCATATATCGTACATAAATGCACCAAAATCCCTCCTCTATATCTGGCTATGCATATGTTGTCACGCTGTG
>ENA-UENX01000189-UENX01000189.1-marine-metagenome-genome-assembly--contig:-NODE-189-length-32983-cov-3.464492_pt1 | contig 32983 bp, 23 predicted proteins | sample MGYA00237875_ERZ529327 | MGnify/ENA primary metagenome ERZ529327 (study PRJEB26372, sample SAMN05368347) | marine metagenome | biome: cultured habitat; feature: ocean water; material: water; isolation... | reverse complement strand
ATAAAATTTGCTCGCTCTCCCTCGATCATGAAAATCTAAACATACTCTAAACTATGTTGAAAAAGATCATCAGAGAACCCTTAATCCACTTTTTAGTGGCGGGGTTCTTCTTGTTTGTATACTTTAGGTCGTGTTCTACTGGATTGGTAAGAGAAGATACCATTCTCGTGAATGAAGCCAATATTCTGGAATTCATGCAGTACCAGTCCAAGGCATTCCAAGAAGAGACCTTTGCCCTGAAATTAGCGGAATTGCCCGAGGTGGAAAAAGAGCAATTGGTGCAGCAATATATTCAAGATGAAGTGCTCTATCGGGAAGCTATCAAACTTGGCCTAGACCAGAATGACTATGTACTCAAACGGCGGATCATTCAAAAAATGGAGTTTATTCTAGATGACTTCGACACCTCTGAACAGGAAGTAGTAAAGGATAGTATCGAAGCTTACTTTCAACGGGAGCAGGCACGCTATTTTCAAGCCGCTAATTTCACCTTTGCGCATGTTTTCTTTAAACAAGGGCAACAAGCTGAAGCTAGGGCCAAGGCCTTTATGTCAGATTCACAACATCAACAGCTATCCGTATCTGCCAGCCTTAAATTTGGAGATCGATTCCTGTATCATAGAAATTATGCAGCAAAAGAAGGCCAGTTTCTGGAAAGTCATTTTGGGACAGAATTTGTTGGCGCACTAGAACAACTCAAAATGGATGAGACACGATGGCAAGGTCCAATTTCTTCGGAGCATGGACTGCATTGGGTGAAATTGATGCATAAGGAGAAGGCCGGTGTCCCACCCCTATCTGACATCCAGCAATTAGTAGGAAGAGATTATCTGGATATACTTCGAACTAGTGCTAAAGCGCAGAAGATTGAAGATCTGATCGGGGAGTATACAGTAAAAATGAATTGGTAAGCCAATGAAAAAGCGGATCGGATTTTGGGTATTATTAATCTTTTGTAGTCAGCTAGCCATAGCTCATGAAAGTCGACCACTATATATAGAGATAGCGACTGACAGCAACCTTTTGCATATTCAGGTCAATCTACCCAATACCGTCAACACTAGAAATTTTCCACTTATCTATTTGGACTCAATTCCCATCAATGCCCAGCAGAACTGGCGAAGCAACACCTCTAGTTTTAGTCAAAAATTCTCTTATCCAGCATCTTTTCAAAGTCTAAAAGGCCGTTCCGTAAAGATCCAGTATCCGATATTTAACCCGGTACTTTCTACCATTATAGCCATCACCTTGCCAGATAGAGAAGAACAAATTTTGGTTCTACCGCCCAGTGAGGCAGAGCTGTTGATTCCAGCGGATTTCAAAGCCACTGCCGTTAGAACACAATACAGTGTCCTGGGCATAGAGCATATCTGGGCGGGTATAGATCATCTTTTGTTTGTAGTTTGTTTGTTGATTATTGCGGGTTTCACGCGGAAACTTCTGCTTACCATCACCGGCTTCACCATAGCTCATTCTATTACACTTATACTTTCTGCATTGGGCATCATTCGATTACCCATTCCTCCGATAGAAGCTACCATTGCCTTAAGCATTGTTTTTTTGTGCTATGAGATTATTCACCATCATCGAGATAAAGCATCTTTGACCTACCACTATCCCATCCTGGTTGCCTCTTCCTTTGGTTTGTTGCATGGCCTTGGTTTTGCGGCAGTACTAGGCGAGATTGGTTTGCCTTCGAAATTTCAATTGGAAGCCTTGCTTTTCTTCAATATTGGAGTAGAACTGGGGCAGCTGGCCTTTCTGGGTGCCTTGTTCTTCTTGAGCTGGTTAACCACTTACCTGGCGAGGCATCTACTGACAAGGGCACAAGTGGAAAGATGGCAATCTATAGCCTTACAAGTCTCCATTTACTGCGTTGGAATCCTAGCCGCCTATTGGATGTTTGATCGTATTTTGTTGTGAACCGTCGGATAAATCAGTGGCTTATTCGATAGAATTCGAAAGTAGCTGAGATACATGGCTACTTCCGAATTCCTTTAGCGCTCTGCACTATTTTTTCTCATTTAAATATCCAATGGCTGTCTCTAGAGCAGGGTCTTTGTTTTCAATGTAATCAGATAGTCCCTTAGTCACTGCAATATCAGGCTGAATACCAACTCCCACAAACTCTTTTCCATCCGGATAAGTATCCTTTTTGGTACATACTCTCGCAATCCCACCATTTGGTAATTCAAACAACAAGGGTTGTCCCGTACTGCCGTAGGTGGGTTCACCGATCTTTGTCATATGCTTTTGGTTGTCGGCATAAATCAGGAAGTCTTCCGCTGCGGAAGCTGTTCCATTTCCAACTAAGATCACAGTTGGGACCACAATTCTACTTGTTTTCAACAGATTTCTATCTCCTATTCCTAAAGTGTCAGGGCTATAGGGGAAGTCATGATAATATTCATCTCGATTCCAGGCCTTTAAAGTTGGAATATGTACTCGACTCTGCATTTTGGGCCCATAAAATATAGTGTCATTGGTCAAATGGTGGAGTATGACTTTCCCAATTCTAGAATTACCACCACCATTATTTCTTAAATCTACTATTAATGCTTTTGCTTTTTGAAGTTCGGGTATTTTCTCCACAAATTGCATGGAAACGTTCCAGTCTGAAAATGAGTTTAGTGCCAGGTATGCGATATCATTCTCGTACCATTTCAAGTCTAGTACGTCCTTTTCTTCAAATGCGGGGAAGACTTCCCTCTCCTTTGTTTTAGCATGGGTTACCGCTAGAGACTTTATCTTTCCGTTTGGCTCCTTTAACTCCAGCTGATAAGTCGTACCAGCATAACCTTCCAACATATAAGTAACTGCTAGATCTTCACGGATATAGTCCGTGGATGAAGAAATATAAGGCCGTACCTGCTCGCTTATATATTGTTGGGCTGCCATTCCATTTACTGAAACTATTTCAGTTCCAATGGGAATCTCTGCTTTTTTGCTTTCATTCACTCGGGTGATGATGGCTTTCCCATCGACGTTGGTTAGGAATAATCTGTATGCTCCAAAATTAGTATTGAAAACACTATCTCGAATTTCTTTTGGAAACCAAACATTGGTATGTCCATCTTTCAGGTAGGCGCAAAACTTTTGTAATAGTCGATAGTATTCATAATCATTTTCAGTCTCCTGAACCTCCCCAATGTACTTCGTATACAGCTTGTTCCATTCCAATTGATTGATCTTGTTGAAATAGATATAATTGTAATTTACCTCTTGCCAGAAGGTAGAAAGACCAAAGACTTTTTCTTCTTTGGATAGTTCGTTTGGAATTTGAGCATAGGTTAGATTTACCGATAAAAAGAGAAAGAGAATCGTTATTTTTTTCATGAGGTGGTTTTCTATTCCAACGGGGAATATGTCGGCTTATTTCAAATTTGAAAATGCTAACAGTTGGGATTTGGCCGCATATCTTACCTCTAATTCAGCGTGATCCCAATCGTTTCAATAACTGTATCTTGCTTTACCCAATCATAAAAATGGATAGGTAAATCGTAGGAGGATTTGTCGTTTATATTATCCGGAATAACAACCTTTAACTTGCCTAAGTAAGGGCTTATAACCTCCAAATTCTCAGTTTCAACGAACGCTAATTGATGTTGTAAATAGTCATGGTTCTTGAGGAGTCTAATCATAAACTCTGTAGTGTCTCCTGGGTATAAATTCCAATTTTCCTCGTATTTCCAAATATCAAAGTCCGTGAAGTAAAAACACTTGGTCAGGAAATATGGATTTAGCACTTCTAAAACCCTTTCAACTATATCCGGATTTGTTCCCACAAATATCGAATCCATGTCAGCTAGACCTGTAAGTTTTAAAATATCCGCTTCTTGGTAACCTAATCTTGTTGATAAACGGTCCGTCATGAATCCTTCTATATACAATCTGTTAGTATCGTGAATATCTGTTTTAGGTAGAGAAAGTCTCATGATCTCAAAACAGGTATTCAGACTATCAAAAAAACCATCCTCCCACATCTGCCCTCGATAATTCTCATTGAACTGAAACTGATAATCCGCTATCTTAGCATCATATAGCTCTATCAGTTTTTCGTCTTTCGATCGTAGTAATTTTTCTTGTTTAGATAGGTCTTGGGAGCGCTTAAGTAGCGCTGCAGCTAGGATTAAGAATAGGAGGAACGTCAGGATTTTGTTCATCATGTTATATGTTCTATCATTCTAAGTGGAACATCCTTCATAATGCTTATTTAGAGATTCGTTACGATACATATTGGCAGGCATCCTATGCTTTGCCGCAAAGTCTTTGCAGGAAGCCAAGCCAAGAAACAAAGTAACAACCCATCATCTTATGAGCTTCCATCTATTTTATTGGCATTCCTACCCAACATTAGACATTTGATCGTATCTTCTTGTTAGAGAATGCATTGCAATTAGCTTAACGCCCCAAATACTGATGATATGTCGAATCGAATTCTCATCCTGTTCCTCCCTTTCCTCCTTTGTAACTGTACTACTGAATCGGATCTTTTTTCCCAAGCGAAAAGAAGATATCCAGAACTGAGCAGTTGCAAGCCCTCCGGCATTAACGAAACCATCCTTTGTGGCACCTTCACCGTTTATGAAAATAGATCAGCGAAGGGGAAGACACTCCCCATCAATGTATACCTCTTTCCTGCTACACAACCCAATACCGATAGAAGAACCTTCCTCGAATACAATGGCGGGCCTGCCAGCCCAAATGAGAACTTAAGATGGTTATACGAAAAAGGAGGTCCCAGTCACTATCTCCGACAGCATGCCGACATCTTAATCATGGATCAGCGAGGTACAGGTGCCTCTCTAATCCCTTGCGAAGCTTTTTCGGGGTTACAACTAGGTAGTCAACTCTTTCACCTTAAAGCCATCAAAGCCTGTTTAGCGGAAAGCCGTGAACAGGTAGATCTTTCTCAATACAATACCGATCAATCGGTGGAGGACTTGGAGGAAGTACGTCAATGGCTGGGTATTCCTCAGATTGATTTCAGTGGACTATCCTATGGAACACGCGTAGTACTTGAATACATGAGAAGATACCCAAAGCGAGTCCGATCCATGATTTTGTCAGGCACTGTCTCGCCAACATTTGGCTATGCCAAACACCTTGATCTAGAAATAGAGCAGCAACTTCAAGCTTTGATCAACCGTTGTGAAGCGGATTCAGCCTGTGCTCAGCACTTTCCAAACTTCCGTACTAACCTCTATGAATTAAAAGATCAGTTAAAGGAAAAACCGCTATCGCTTACGCTTGGTATAGAGAGCCAAGATAGCTTACAGCTATCTATTTCGGATACGCTTTTTGTGCGAATGGTTGGCGGATTATTTTTATCTGGGACTAATATTGAAACGCTGCCATTACTAATAAAAGCGTTTAGGGAGGGAGACCCAGCACCGCTTGTCCGATCAGATGTACGCCGGAGCAATCGAGTCACGAGTGTCTATATGTCGCAGTTTTGCCCGGAGGATATCCTTAATAATCCCGTAGATCCTGAGGCACTTTCTCAACTATTTACCATGGGGGAATTGGGCTTAATGGAGGTTAGGGCTTGTGAGGAATGGCAGCAATTCTCCACCCCAACATGGCTTGATCAACCGCTACAAGGGGATGCTCCCGTCTTACTCATCACAGGAGCCAACGACACCCAAACTCCGCCTAGAATGGGTGATAATGTACAGAAAGCCTTGCCCAATGCCCGGCATATTGTATTACCAAATGAAGGGCATGGCCTTATCAATTATGCTTGTTGGGATACCCTGGTGTCACAATTCTTGGCCAGAGAAAACCTGTGGGAGCTTGAAACTAGCTGTGCACAACTTGGCAAAAGGCCTGCATTTGAGTTGCCGGAGGATGAGAAGAAGTAACTTCTTAAGTTCCTTGTAGCCAAATGGATAGTTTTGCATTATTTACTAATAGAAAAGGAGCCTCAATATTTTTGCAGCTCCCTATGTTTATGACCAATCTATGTATAGTCGGCAGTTACTCCTCCACCCTATCCAGAGTCATCTCAAAAAACTGAAACTCCTGCCCCTCCCCCATCTTCACCATACCCTTTTCATACCATTGGCCTTTGTCATTCAAGGTGATGACATAGGTAATCGTACGACCCGGCATTTCCATCTTCCACTCAAAGGTGTTTTCTGCTAAAATCTTAGCGGTAAACTTTCCTCCCATACCGCTGGCTAAGACAGAGTTGAAATCATAGGTCTTTTTCTGGGGATCATAGGTAATGACAGCAAAAGCATCGTGAATGACCTTCCCTTCACTGTGTCCCTTCCCTTCAATAGCCAAGGCTGCCTTTCCGGCTTTCCATTGGATATCTTCCGTTTGCTCAAAGGTCACTCGTTTACCTCCTTGGATGAACATCCAGCCGCTACCAGCCCACTTGCCGGCCATGAAGTCTAATTGATCTAGGGCTTGACGATGTTCTTCAGACATTTCGGGCATTTGAGCAAAGGCATTTACACCAAAGAAGAGCAGCATAAAACTTAAAAAAGCGTTTTTCATTGTGTGATTTTTTTTGCAGACAAGTTAGGAGGCCAGACAATACCGCACCTAGTAAAAAACCGACATTCGATTGATTAGGCTACTCCTTAAGTGGGTCACTCTTCCAAGCCCAGGTGTTCTATCTGCTTCAGGTAACGCTCCAATTCTGCAGAAGATAAGCCTGCAATAGCAGCAAAGTCACGATTGAAATGAGACTTATCTGTATATCCGTGATCAAACAGAATATCCGCATAGGATTTCTCCGCCAGTAGTCTCTGTAGCAAAGCTGCACGCATCCGGCGAATCCTACTGAAAACTTTAGGGGACAGTCCAACTGCCTCTTGAAAGCGGCGCTGAAATTGACGTTCACTCAAAAATACCTGCTGAGCCAATTCCGACACCTTAACCTGACCATCAGCCGCTAGAATCAGCCTTACAGCCCGCAAAATTGGTTCATCTAGCTCCACTTCCTTCTCATCAATCCAGTGTTCAAAAATTGGATCCAACCAAGCCTGGTCTGGTTCCTGTGCAGGCCAGTGGTGAAAAATGGCTCCGGTGTTCAAGCCTCCTATCAAGTCTTCCGCCTCTAAGTTTCGATCCACCCATGCCTTTGGAGAAACCCCAAACAAAGCCTTACCAACTCCTGGCATGAATCGGATGCCGAGGCAATGGCTACCAGGGAACACAGGTAAGCGAAAAATGGAGTTTTGTGGACCTAGTAAAGAGATCCCTAGACTAGGCGCCATGGGGTGATGGGGGAAGGCAAGGGAAAAGCAGCCATCTGGAGGAATGCTATGTTCCAAGACTTCCTGATGATCTTTTGGTTGATAACTAAAAATCCAATAACAGTAGATATAGTCCGCCAAGGCCTCTCCGGGTCTAATCTCTTGGTAGGTAAGCATATTCCTCATACTCTAAAGCTAAAAAAGTTGATTGTTTCCCAAAAATTATGTTCCTTGCTAGTAATGCTACCCTGGGCATTAGGCTACTATATGCTTCATCCTGATTCGGCGAACATCCTTGATAACTGGCCGGAGAAGCATCGAAATGGCACCAGGGCTACTCACTTATGTTCTTCTGCAGCCAACCAGGATAAATCACCCAGTCTAAGGTTGTTTATCCAATAGTATAACAAGATGTTCAATCCAAATTATTAACAAACTCAATAAAGACCATGGGACTTATTAATGATCTCAAAAAATTAATGTTTGGCGCTAAATCCGTGGGTAAGTCTGCGGCCAACAAAACCGTAGAAAAAGGGAAAGAGGTGGCCAGTGATATAGCGGATAAATCAGGTGAACTATTTGATAAAGCAAAAGATAAAGCCGAGGAAGTAGGAGGCATTGCGATGGATAAGGCCGGTGATTTTGTGGAAAAAGCGAAGGATTCCGTAGAAGATATTGCCGCAAAAATTTGGGAAGAGGCGGAAGAGGCCGCAGGTAAAGCTAAGGAAGTCGCTAGCGATCTTACGCAGAAGGTCAAAGACAAGGCGGATGATATTATGAACAAAGACGAAGAGATTGTTGCTTCTGCACCGATGGAGGAGGCTCCTGATCTTGATCTAGAAGACGATACGACCGTTCCTGAACCAGAAACGACTACCTCTGCGGCTAGAGAGGCTGCCGATAAAGCAGGAGATGCCATCAAAGAGGCTGCACAAAAGGCAGGTGAAACCTTGAAGAACCTTGGAGATGAATTTATGGATAAGACCAGTGGTGTACGTGGTAAGATCATGGACAAATCCGAAGAGGTGGGAGGCAAAGTTTTGGACGTAGCCGAAGACCTGGGCGGGAAGATCATGGATAAGTCTGAGGAAGTTGGCGGTAAAGTCATGGATGTAGCCGAAGATCTAGGAGGGAAAATTCTAGAAACGGGTGGAAGTGCTTTAGACAAAGCGAAAGAATTAGGTGGAAAGATCTTCGATAAGGCGGAGGACTTAGTGCAAAAAGCCCAGAAAGCGGCAGCCGAAGAAGATATGGATAGCATCATCGACAAGGCCAAAGCAATGGGCGATGAGGCTGCCTCAAAAGTCCAAGATTCTACCTCCAATTTTAAGGAAAAACTGGAAGAAACAGGTGACAGTTTGTTAGATGGGAAAGATAGTTTTTTCGAGAAAGCCTCACGCTTTGCAGATGGTGATTACTCTATGAAAGGAGAGAAAAAGACCAACTCCATTTTTGAAAATGATGAAATGAGCATCGAAAAAGATCCAAATCATCAACCTAAGAAGAATGACGGTACAGTCGCTGGCTTTGAAGATCTAGATGGCGACGGCGATGAGATCATTGATGACGCCATTATTGACGAAGATTAAGCTAGTCTAGGTAAGACGATGCGAAAAAATAGAAAGACAGCGCATCTTCCATAAGGGAGGATTGCGCTGTCGAAGTTTCTAGAAAAACGTCGTCTATTATTGAACTACGATTCTTTCAAAACGGGTCTCACCTGCAGCGTCAAAGCGTATGATGTAAGTCCCACTTTGCAGACTTGTAGGAAGTTCAAAAGTAGTAAGGGCGTTTGCCTGATCTAACTTAATCTCTTGCCCAAGTGTGTTGATCAAAGTTACGTTACTTGGCACCTCACCATCTTCAGCTTGAATAGTGAAGGCAGTTTGCACCGGATTAGGGAATAGGCGGTAAGAGGCAAAAGCTTTACTCTTCAATTCCGCGCTTACCATACTAGAGTATTCAAAAGAGCCATCATAATCCACCTGCCTTAAACGGTAATAATTAATCCCAACCGCCGGAGTAGCATGCTCGAAATGGTATTGCTGTGTAATGTAGGTCGTGCCTGCTCCAGCCACGATGCCGATTTGTTTGAAGCTTTTGCCATCTGTACTAAATTCGACCTCAAACTGTTTGTTGTTTGACTCGGTGGCTGTAGACCAATCTAAGTTAACAGCCTTACCCTTTACTTCACCCGTGAAAGAGGAGAGATCAACAGGAAGAATGCCCAAGGCTATATTTAGTGTTACAGGACCTGGGAGCAGAGCCAATATAGCGTTTAACTGTGCGAAAGTTATATCCCCACCACCGCCGCCATTGTTAGCTACAATAACAAGCGTACCTACTGTAATTGTAGCATTTCCCGTAGATGCGGTAAAACTAGTACCTGAATTCACGGTGATATTCCCCGTGAAGCGAATATCAACTTGATTAGCTAGATTAATGGTAGTTCCTGATAAGTCATAATTGCAGTTGATGTCTGCTAAATCAGCTGTAATGTTCGGCGATCCTCCGGCAGCTAGACAATCGGTTAAAGCTTGCAAATTTCCAATGTTGGCTGCACAACTGGGTGAGCCAGAAGGGGTGCACTGGGCTGCTAGCTCCCGGCTAACAAATAGTGTTAGGAGAAAACAAAGTGTAGTTTTCCATTTCATAGTTGTTCATTTAGTGTTTAGTAAATAGTATTTGTTGTTCTGTAATGGCAAACCTTTCCAACCCTAGCATAACATCTCTGGCATACCAGCTGAGGCGATAATGCGATAGTCCCAACAGCTAGTGGATTAGCAGCTAAGGTCGCATGCCAATTTCTTATTCAAAAGGTCCGCTTAGGTGAAGGGGAAAATGTCGGGTTTGAAATAGATTGAATTTCGACGTAGAGGTAGGAATAGAAAGATTTTTATAGTGTGCTAGAGCTGTAATGGCCCTCCATTTTCGCTACTAAGTTATGATTTCAAATGGAAACATCGTAGTATTTTTTAGCTGAAAATCAACCACTTACAGAACATACTCTCTATCAAATCTTTAGATATAACAATATGAATCCATAAACTGCATACGATGTAGGAAATTAAAAGAGGTCCATGCTCCTTATTCAAGAGCATGGACGCACACAAATTCCCCCTAAAATTATAATCGGTTTTTAACTTAAATCAAAAAAACTAGTGTCATAGGAACCTGTACATTTGGTCCCTTAAGTGTGATTGTGCAATAAGATAAATTTGACCATGTTTGAAGACAGACTCTGTTCTACGTTCTGCATTACATCTTTCGGAAAAAAAGGAGGGTCATCGGTCATCTAGACAGATGACTCCTCCGCTTTAAAATTCCCCCTAAATAATCTTTCAATATCTTACTGTAAGGAGGGAAAAAGGGGTCGGCTCTGGAGCCGACCTCCATCAAATATCTAATTGTCCCTCTTACTATTTCTTTTTTGCTAAAGGTCGAAGCTGACTATCGAACTACTATTTGTTCAATCCATTCTTTCGCCCCTGCTTGTATCCTTAGGATATACTGCCCAGGTAATAGGCTATTCGGCAAAGTGTAGCTAGCTTGCGCTTGCGTCCAGCTCCTCACTATTCGCTGCCCAAGTAGGCTAAAAAGCTCAACTTGTCCTATTTCCTCCTTGCTGTCATGTGTAATGGAGAATCGATCAACTACCGGATTGGGAAACACCTTCACCCGCGAAGCAGTCTCTTTGTTGATCTCAACACTAACGATATCTGAGTAACTGTAAGCCTCGTCAAAATCCGTTTGTTTGAGCCGATAGTAGTTGATACCGGCTACGGGTGCTTTATGTTGGAAGTCATAGAATAATGCCTTTGTACTTGTCCCCGCTCCTTCGATGTAAGCGATACTTTTGAAATCCTTTCCGTCTGTACTATACTCAATTTCAAAGTAAGCGTTGTTGATTTCCACCTCAGTACTCCAATTCAACTGTACCTTGCCCTCCTTTCGCTTGGCTCGGAAATAAGCCAATTGGATAGGCAGTAGACTGCTCACGCCAAAGCCATCAATAATATCTTGGAAATGCTTTTCCTTATACCAATCGTCACCAATCTTGATACGACGTTGCTCTGAGATACCCGTGCCCAGCAGGGCAAAGGGGTTTGCGTTTCCTTCTTCAATAATAATGGAGGAGCCCTGCGCTAACCTCATGCGCTCAGCATTGTCACCATATCCACTGAAGACGATACAACCAGAGCCTTTAATCACGATTGTAATAGGACCCAGCGTCTTCAAGTTCCAATCACCATTTAATTCAACTAGGGAGAAATCGGGAATTGTAATTGTACGATCATTACCCAGGAGCGTCCTAATCTCCTGTTCCGTGTAAGGACCTGAAGACAGGGAGAGTTGCGCCTGTAGCTTGGGGGCAAGGAGAGTTGCCACCACTACAAGAGTAGTGAGTAATTTGTTCATAGTTTTCTTAGTGTTGTTCGGGTTCTTACACCTGTGTTAGTGTTGCATAAAAAAAGCCCTAAGCTAAGGTATCTCTCCGCACAGGAGACCAGCTCGTCATACGAGCTTGATACTTATAGCTTAGGACCTGATGTCGTTCTTAGTGTCTGACCTTTTGGAAGGTTCAGGAAGTTAGTGTTTATCCAAACATCGACGCCACATTAGTCGGCTATCAATGAATATTCTTTAAATGGGTAAGGGATATTGGGTATTACTAGAGGGAAGTTTCTTTCTGACATCACAAAGATAGTATTATGTCACATTTTTTAAAAATAAAAACAGAAAAAAATTAAATATTATTTTTTTACATGAATAAGAGGCTAATAATCTATACTTGTAGGCCTGTGAAACTCCTTTTCAACCAACATTATCCAGGATCATAAGCATACAACCAAAATTTATTGCTTATTTACAGCGCCTTTGGAGATCCTGAATGGATTTCGATTCTTTTCTACTTAATGTTACTCAACTACCCATGTCAGCGGATAAAAAAGAATGGACCTGTGTAAAGAGCGAACAAGGCCCTGATCTTAAGCTCTTTACAGCTCGATTTGATCATATGCTCAATCCGAGGAATCAAGTAACAGAGAAAATGATCATCCTAGCTTCGCCAGATTCTGTCAATGTTGTGCCCCTTACTAAAACGGGGGAGATCATTTTCGTACATCAATATCGATTCGGCACCCGGACTTACACGCTTGAACTCCCTGGTGGGATTGTTGATCCTGGTGAAGAACATGGAGTGGCTGCTGTCCGTGAACTTCAAGAAGAAACCGGTTACACAACTTCCTCTTGGGAATATTTAGGCAAAATAGGCTCTAATCCTGTCTTTATGGATAGCTACGTACATCATTGGCTGGCGAAGGATGTGGAGTTGACACATGAGACGTCCTTGGATGACGGGGAGGATGTAGAATGGGTAGCCCTGCCCATAGATGAAGTAAAGCGACGTCTTTTGGACGGTAGCTTCCAACATCCGCATGCAGTAAATGCGCTCCTCCGATTTTTTGGGCCGCAACTGCTAGGTCTATAGCAGAGCAAGTCCCCCGAGGAGAATACGCTGAATTCCAAAAGGCTTAGTATTTTAGCGTTTGCACCCGCTAAAGATTTATTTATTTCTTCAACTTCAGGCTAGAACTTGCCTTTGCCTCCCCTACATCAGCATTAGGTTCTAGCTTTCTAACCCACAATCAACTTATGAAAAAGATTCTTTTCCTATGTCTAATCCTTTGTTCCAGCAGCCTTATGCTCTCCGCCCAAGATCTTAGCAATTTCAGGGTGGGCCTTATTCGTTTTGACGGAAACATCGATCAAGACGTACTAAATAGCCTCGATCAGATTGAGCTCGTGACCGATGCAGAAAAAGAACTTGTTAGAAGATTGGATCGCAGGCTACAGAAATGGTACCAAGATGATGTATTTGATATCTTGTTGAAGCAATTGGAAGGCCGCGGTATCAAATTATTGCCCCTTGAAGAAACGGCAAAAATCACAAGACTCAATGAACGCGGCTACCCTACCCCTCTAACACCTAAAAAACCCATCAAGAAGAAAAACAACAATATTGGTGACTACTTTTTGAACATCACCATAAGTTGTTCAAAACCTCTAATCGGCGGACTTATGGGTTTCCGGCCAACAAGTAGCATTCGAATTGTACTGCACGATGCCAGCGGCGAGAAGTTGAAGACAATCAACGAGACCGTAAAATCTACACAACCGCTACAGCCTTCCGATTTTGATGAACCTTGGTCTGTTGCTATTGAACGATTTGACAAAATGGATTGGCATCATCGAGACATGCTTATTGGCTATCTTCTACCCTTAGTAGAAGAAACCATCAAAGTTGGGCTGGACGCTCTCTAGATGAAAAGTCGCATAGGTGGGCCTAATTTCCGTATGGCCCACCTATACGTCCTCAATTTCCTTAGTAGTATCTGCCGATCATCGGATGATCCACAATGGTCTGCTTCAATTCCAGGAAATCAGCTTCTCCTTGTTTTTGATATACGATTTTCCCGCCAGGCTCTACTAGGATGGTATAAGGCAGGGCTGCGTTCCAGCTGGGATCTACTGCTTCCACCATTTCATAAATATCTTCTCCACTAAAGATATAGTTCTGTACCGCAGAGTTCTTGCTTTCCAGAAACTTCAAGGCTTTATCCTGTTGGGCGATCTTATCTGCCGATAGAGAAATAAACTCAAAATCTCTGGCACCATACATCCGCTGCAACACGATGAAATCCGGATATTCAATTACGCAAGGCCCGCACCAGGTGGCCCACACATTGATTAGTCGCAATTTTTCAGAATCTTCATTCTTCAACAGCTGGGTAATGCCCACTGCATCAATAGCCTCTAAAGCAACGGGTTTCTCAGCCCATTCCTTTTCGACTTTTTCTTTATAAGCCGTTTTCCACCCCCACTTGGTAGAGCAGCCGAAGGTCTTAGTAACCGGTTGTGCCGGCGTTTGTCCAGCCAGCACCGCATCGATGGCCGCTCTCAACACCTCTCCATTCGCTGAGCCAGGCTTCTCTGATCCATCGATCTGCCCGACGTACTGTAATTTTCGATCTGAATCAAATAGAAAAGCATGAGGAGTAGCCACTGGGCCGTACTGGAGGGAGACTTCTTCATTGTCACCATCGTAGAGATAGGGGAAATTATATTTCTTGTGATCCGCTCTGATCACCATGTCCTCATAGTCATCATTCAAATCACTATATCCCAGTTCTTCGTATAGAAGTCCCAAAGGGCTATTCGGCGAGATGGCGACAACTGACAATCCTTTGTCCTGATAGTCCTTTGTGATACTAATCAACCGATCCTCATAAGCCTGTGCAGTTGGACAATGGTTGCAGGTAAAGAGGATTAGTAAGGCTTTGGCCTCAGCAAAATCAGCTAAACTATAGTATTTTCCGTCTACGCCGGGGAGATTGAAATCTGGGGCTGCTGCTCCAATCGACAAGGTAGGTACTTCCCGCTCTGTCACGGGCTGAGGATTGGCTACGAAGGTTGCTTTGGGTTCATCTTCGGCCTGGTCCTGAGAGGGCCCTTGGTCTGATCCGCAGCCACTACAAACGAGCAGTAGGACCATAAAGCTAAGCCATTGGTGTAATCGTTGATTTTTCATCTTCCGTATGTTTTGTTACTGTTGTCGAAATTCCCTTATGCCTTCTGACACGTCATCATGCAGGTTGATCAAATGGCATGAATCAATTTGAAGAATTTTTCCCTTCGGTTTCTCGCTAAGGGGACACGCAATTGATTACTCATTAATAAGTATCCCCCGTCTTTATTCACCCATTGTTCCAGGGCCTGTAAATTAATGATAAAACTTCGGTGAGCTCGAAAAAAAGAGCTGGAAGTCAAAAGATCCTCGAAATCTCCGAGAGTTTTGGCTACCATAATCTTCTTGTCTTTTTTGATATGAATTTCAGTATAGTTGCGGTTGGCTTCTAAACATATGATCTCACTTTCCTCTAGAAAAGTAATTCCAGACTGATGCGGGATCACCAGCTTCTTGTGACTTTCCTCTCTAAATCGCTGCATGGCTTCCTTCCAAGCCATATTCATTTCTTTTTCGATTCGCTGTACAGTGGTCTTTAACTCATCAATATCGATGGGTTTTAGGAGGTAATCCACGGCAGACACTTTAAAGGCTTTGACAGCATACTGCTCATAGGCAGTAGTAAATATGATTTTGGGACGATTATAGCTGGGCAATTTTTCGATGAGCTGAAAGCCATCTTGCTCTGGCATTTCGATATCGAGAAAAACCAGGTCCGGTTCTTCGGTAGTGATTAAATTTAGGCCTTCTTCGGCATCGGCAGCCCAGCCCGCTATTTCAACTTGTGGGCAAAAACGTTCTAGCAAAAACTTCAAATTATTCCGACTCCCCGCTTCGTCATCAATGATTACTGATTTCATGCCGTGCCATCTTTAGTAGAAGAGAAAGGGATCATCAAGTGCACTAAGGTCCCGCTTGGGTTTCCTCTTTCATCGACTAAATCTTCTATTTCCAAAGCAATCTTCCCCTCATTGGTCTTATTGATCAATTCTAGTCGATCTCGAGTTACCTGTATACCTTTGGATCTACCTTTGTACTTCTTATGTTCGTTGATTTCCATGGATCGTTGTCGGCCGATTCCATTATCTTCAATTTGGCAGTGGAGTATGTGATCACCTAGCTGCTGAAAACGAACCTGCAGTCTCTTCTCTTCCTTTCGATGAAAAAGTCCGTGGTTCAAGGCATTTTCAACAAAGGGCTGGATGATCATAGTCGGGATAAATACTTTGCTGGCTTGTATGGGGCGCTTGATTAAAAGGTCGTAGTGTATCCGTTGATCAAATCTCAAGTTTTCTAAGGTAAGATACAACTCGAGCTGGCTAACTTCCTCTTCTAAACTAATCCTTTCTTGGGTGGAATGATTTAAAACACTACGAACTAAGGAGGCAAATCGACTAAGGTATAGATTGGCGGACTCCAAGTCACTATTGTTGATGAATTCTTGTATGGAACTTAGCGCATTGAACATGAAGTGAGGATTCATTTGTGCTCTGAGCGCTGTCAACTGCAGATTCTGCATCCGCCGCTGAAGTTCCGTTTCGCGCTGAAACTTAGCTTGCTGTCGCTGATAAGCAAAAACTAAAGTGCCCGCAAAAAGTAAAGCAATGGCCAAAATAAACCACCATTGTCTCCACCAGGGGAGCTGAACGATGATCTGCCTTTCAATTATGTCGCTCCAACTGCCGCCACTTCCTTTGACTTTCACTTTCAACCGATAATTCCCGGGAGGAACAGCAGCCCAACTCAATTGTTCGTCAGACGTCTCTATCCAATCCTTATTGAGTCCCTCCAGTTTATAGGCATAAGTAATGTTTCCTAAACTCTTGAACGAAACAGAACTGAGTTTCGCCACTAGATCATTCTGGTGATAGGGCAATACATAAGATTGCTGATCCAATAAGGTATCCTTATCTGCCAATATAGCACTCAATTTGAGGATTGGAGGGTCCACAAAAGAGGCAATTCTCTTGGGGAATATGTCTATTCCTCCGGATGAAGCTGCCAACACGAAGCTGTCTACTAAGCCTAAATACTTTACTTCCCCTGTAGAAAGGCCATCCTGCTCATTAAACACCTGAATAGTACCCGTTTCAACATCAATCTTGTTAATCCCCAGATTAGTGGATACCCACATCGTTTTACCATCCACTTGCTGATGCATACACAGATTACTGGATAGACCTTGTCCGACAGTGACATGCTGTACAATCGTATCTTGCTCGATGACAAAGATCCCCTGCCCAGCTGTGGCGATCCAGAAACGTCCCAAATGGTCAGCACTGATCCCGCGTATATCCGTATATATTTCTTCTTTAGCTACTTGTCTAACGGCTCCTCCACTCAACTTGAAAAGGCCATCGGTAGAACCCAACCACATATTATCTTCATCAATCGTGTAATTGGAATACATTCGGGCGGGAAAAGGAATTCCAGAATTGACAATGGTATCTCCCTCAAGCATTTCTATGTTATAGGACAACACATATAACTTGCCAGCCATGAGCCCCAGGGATTTTATGGGTGAAGCGGTCTTATAAACCTTCAGAACATTTCCTGAGTTGTCTACTCTAAATACCTCTTGATTGCTGGCCACCCAAGATCCCCCCTCATCTGTAAGGATATCGACGATCCTATATTGGCTGTATTTGTTACTTCTTATTAGGTTAAACTCATGGTCAAATACATCCACCCATCCACTAATGTATCCGACGTGGATGTTACCTGATCCATCAACTTCCATTGTTCGGACGATGAAGTTCTTCTCCCTTGTGATTTCCAATGATCTCACTTCGCTCGATACCAGTAGAAACATTCCTTTCCCTTCGGTACTCACCCATAAGTTACCCTCGTGATCATAATGGAGATCATTGACAAAAACCTCCGGTAGAACAGACTTAGGTGTGGCATCTTTATCTTCCAGGTAAAGTAGTTCATTCTTCATCCCCAACCAAACATGGCCTTTCCCATCAACAAGGATGGTATTAACCTTAGTCTTTGAAAGATAGGGATTTAGCTGATTAAGATTATACACTTGTTTTTGCGCTAGATCAATGTATATCACTCGATCAGCATTTCTAGCCTCTCGCTGGATGCAAATCATGCCCGCCTCCAGGGCACGGCACTCCGTCAACCTAGGCGGCAACTCCAAGCCTGGAACCTGCTCAGGCACTTCCGAAGCCAAGCGGTAGAGGCGCCGATTATCGGCGAAGTAGGTGATCGAATCCACTTGGACTCCAGCAGGTCCTTCCCAACCACTGATCACCTCTGTTGGGTACAGTTTATGGTCGGATCCGATGTGAATGACAGGCCTCGGTTTATGGGTGGAGGCTAAATCTACTCCAGAGAACCAGATAAATGTATCTATGCATTGAAAGTAATAATTACCAACCACCAGGCTATCTGCCCAAGTAGGAACATGCCCCTGTCCACGCTCGAAATAGGAGGGCTGCCCTGCCATGGTACTCAACCACTTCCGATCCTGTTGATCAATAGACAAACCATAAATAATGTTATTGACCAGACCATGCTCCACAGAATACAACTTGAAATTCTTCCCATCAAAGCTGCAGAGACCATTGGAAGTCCCCATCCAAAGCAACTGATCACTATCCTGGTCGAAAGCGAATACGTTACTACTCGGAAGTCCATCAGAAGTGGTGTATTGGCGAAAAAAGAAGTTTTGTTCCCAAGAAAGGCAAGGAAGAAATAATAGGGGAACCAATACCAGTATCTGGTAACGCATCGTGGAAGTCGTTAATTGGCCCAAATCTAACCAACTCTGTCCGAAAAGTCAAATTAACCATTGGTCCGCCTAGCCTATCCCCTGATAAATCGGCACTGCAATATATTACCAAGAAAAAGATATTTAAACGCGTGATAAAGATGCCAATCATAAGCCATTTAAAAGAATTGTAGCACAAAACGGGTTGACACAATATTGATCTGCACAACCCCTCAAGTGCTTGTTCCTGCTATCTATAACATCTCACAAAGATTTGGCTTACACCCTTTACTATAAAATGAACTAGAAATGATTGTTCAGCCTAGATTTTCGGTGGTGACTGTCGTGATCCCTATGGCATGTATTGCCAAAAAAGTGAACGGTTACTGGCCCAGGACCTAGTACTGAAGTCATGAACAATCGAGCTAAAATACTTGCATGGAGTTCTCCCCAATAGGATTGATTAGTGATTTTCCTCAGTGGGAGGCTCCACCTCATTTCCATAACGCTATTTCTCTCAAATTCTAAACAAATGTATCGTAAAATTTACCTCTTTCTCCTTTGCCTTACCAGCATAAGCATCGCCCAAGGGCAAGTTTACCCCGGGCTGTATAGTGAAATACAAATGTCTGTAGATGACCAGGTGCTCCTCTGCGACAGGTCTACCATTTCCTTCGAAAGTCAAGAAGTAGGGTCTTCCACAGAACGAATCCTTACCATTACCAATACGGGTAAAGCCCCCTTGTTTATCTACGGTTATGATCTAGCTGGATTTGAACATTTCAGCGTCGAGCTGGAGTTCCCACTTGAGGGTGTCCTTTTTATTCCACCAGGTGGCCAACTCAGTTTTTCTGTCACCTTTTCACCGGGTAGCCCTGGTCCACACCAAGGCTCCTTGACCATCCAGAGTTCTGACCCCAACCAAAGCACCTGTCAAGTATCTTTGTACGGTCTCGGTCTAGTCCCCGATCCCCTACTACTTCGCTTTACAGATGATCCACTCGCAGGCTACGAAGAAGTAGATTGTGGTGGGGAATCCTTTTTCGACCTTACTACAGACCCTAGCGACGGCAATTTTCGCGTACACTACAGTTTTCGAAACCAAATCGACCTTCCCATTATTGTCCGTGCAGAAACCACGGTAGTAGGTGGGATAGTGACTAACATACTCAATCCTATCGAGCTGGATCCCGGAGATAGCGGATATCATGGCCCCTCCTTTTTCTTAGCAGAAGGAGACATCTACACGATTCTTACGACCTTTTTCATCACTTATCCAAATGGAACGGAGGCAACTTGTGAGTATCGTGTTATAGTAGACAAAAGAATCATCCCATTGGACATCAGCTTTACAGATGACCCTGTGGAGGGCTACCATCCGATAGATTGTGGAGGGGAGGAATATTTTGATCTTATTAACGAGCCAGATGGTACCTTTCGGTTGTACTATTCTTTCCAAAATACGAGTAGCAGCCCGATTAGCGTTCGTGCAGAAACTACCGTGGTAGGCAGCAGCACTACGGGGATACTAGATCTTGTCAGTTTAGATCCAGGAGAGTTCGGCTTCCATGGGCCCGCTTTCAATCTCGCTGCCGGTGATATTTATACCATCTTGACCACCTTCTACATCACCCTAGAGGATGGTTCAGAATTAAGCTGCCAGTACCGCGTAATCGTCGATAAACGGTATATGCCAATCGACCTTATTTTTAGTCATGATCCACCTCAGGGTTATCATCCGATAGATTGCGGAGGCGAGGAGTTTTTTGATCTGACGAATACGGAGGAGGGCCCCTTCCTCGTGTACTACACTTTCACCAATAGTACGAACGGTACCATTACCGTTAGAGCAGAAACCACGGTAGTAGGTAGTGGGACTACCAATATCTTAAATCCAGTAACAGCTGCGCCGGGAGACGGCGGTTCACAATTTGCCTCCTTCATCCTGGCGGAAGGGGAACTACATACCATCCTAACGACCTTTTTCATCACCTTGGAGGATGGAACAGAAATAACTTGTGAGCATACAGTGATTGTGGACAAACGGAAAATCCCGATCAGCGTCCGTTTTACTGACAATCCTGCACAGGGCTACGATGAAATTGAATGTGGTGGCGAGGCATTCTTTGATCTGGTCAACGAACCTGATGGGACCTTCACTGTGCACTATTCGTTCCGCAACACTAGCGATGGCACCATAGTGGTTCGTGCCGAAACCACGGTGATCGGAGGTGGCATTACCAATATCCTCAACCCAGTCACTCTTGATCCAAATGATTCCGGATACCAAGGGGCTACCTTCCATTTGGATGCGGGAGATATCTACACGCTGCAAACCACCTTTTTCATCACCTTTGCCGACGGTTCTGAAATCACTTGTGTACATACCGTAATTGTAGATAAGCGCAGTATCCCCATAGAGCTAGGTTTTAGCCTGGATCAGTCACAAGGATATGAGATTGTAGAGTGTGGGGACGAAGAATTCATTGATTTGACGGATACCCCTGATGGGGTAACTTACTTGTATTACAGATTAGAAAATGTGAGCCCAACTCCAATCGATGTCAACATCGAATTAACTGTAATTGAACAGAATTCAAATTACACGTTTCCATTAGTTCCACTGGATCCAGGTGATATCAGAACCTTTCAGACGGGCTTCAATCTGCAAGCAGGTATTCTTTATACCATCATCTATGAGATATTTATCACCCTTCCAGACGGAACAGAAATAACTTGCGAGCATCGGGTAATCATCGACAAGCGGATGCAACCTCTGGATATTATCTTTAGTCATGACCCCTCACAAGGATTTGAATCTATTGACTGTGGAGGTGAAAAATTCTTTGATCTCACGGGCACTCCAGATGGATTATTCTTGATTTACTACACTTTTACCAATAATACTAGTAGTCCGATCACCGTACGTGCCGAATCCATGATCGTTGGAGATAATTTCACCAACATCCTACAGCCCATCACGATTGACCCGGGAGATGGATCTTCTCAATTTCACAACTTCCACTTAGATGCGGGGGACATCTATACCATACGGACGATCTTCTATATCACCTTCGAGGATGGCTCGGAAATTACTTGTCAGCATGATGTAATCGTAGATAAAAGTTCAGGGATTAAACCACCGGAGGGAGGCACTAAGGGATACCAAGTTCAAACAGGAGTGGCGAAACTCTTTCCGACAGTAGCCCAGTCTCAGATCACCTTAGAAACAGACACGGAGGAAGAAGAAACCTACCGTATCCTAAACAGTTTAGGTCAACTAGTGGAAATGGGAACTGTCCCAGCAGGAACCTATCGAACCCAAATACAAACAGACCAGCTCAACCCTGGTTCATATTTTCTTAAAGTAGGACAACAAACTCACATATTAAGATTCACAATATCAAGAAATTAGTTTTACTTGCAGGCTTTAAAAAACCCAATACCACAATCATGAAAAAATCACTTGTACTCAGCGTGCTCACCATCTGTTGTTTTACCTTACTGAAAGCTCAGCCTGTCCTTAACTCCAGCCTGATCCCAGGCCCGGGAACCAAATGGATTGGCCTGTTTCTGGAATTCAATCCAGAACAGTACCCGGTTGGCTCCGCGGGAGCTGACCAAAGTTGGGATTTCACAGGTATTCTTGACAGCTTGGAAGGTACCCCTGAAGAAATTATTGACGAACTGAAAGCAGATCCTTTTTTGGCCTTTGAAATCGTAGAGCCCAGCGGCTTAATCGGGGCGGACAGCTTCCCCGAGGCTGATTTTGCCATTAGAACATTGATCGACTTCTTTTTCTTTACAGACATCTATTCCTTCGTTGATCAGCAAGCAGACGGCCTCTATGATCTAGGCAACACTAGTATCACAGAGATTGATATTCTGGGGACATTCATAGAGGATACCAGTACCGTGGTCAATCAAATGCCCACTTTAGAATTCAAGCTTCCGCTCAGTTTCAACGAGCATTTCATCAGAATAGATGAAGACGTTGAAGAGGATGTTGACTTTGACACTAGAACAGTGACCAGCTCTAGGGATTCCATCGTCTATGATGCCTACGGGCAGCTCAGCACCCCATTCGGAGACTTTGACCAGGCCGTTCGATTTACGCATTACAGTACCGAAAACACCGTAACGACTAGCCTATCTACCGGATCTGTAATCAGCAATACCAATACTAGTACGGTCTCCTACGAGTGGTACAGCCCAGATCAGCTGGCTCCATTGGTTGATTACGATCCTCCAGGGGTTGGTGAGGAAGCAGGAATTTTAACCTTCTATGTTCAAACTGATGTGGTGCTATCCAATGAGGAAGTCAAGCGAGCTTTTAGCCCGCTTAGCGTAGCTCCTAATCCAGCTAGGGAACAAGTGCAAGTCTCATTCAGCTTGGAAAACCGAGAAGATCGCACCCAGGCGTATCTTTTTGATATGAAAGGCAGAATGCTTGCTACTGAAAACTGGAATGGATTAGCTAGTGGCCCACAACAACAGACCTTTTCACTACCCGGTCAACTTACTCCGGGAACGTACGTACTTCTGGTAAGAGGTACTTCTTTCTCTGGGTATCAGAAAGTGGTAGTAAAGTAGACCGAAGTGATCTTACCCAAATATAAAAGCCCCTGCCTGTCTTTTGCACAGGCAGGGGCTTCCCTTTTATGTTGATGACAAATCGCTCAATCTGCTATTGCAGGAGCTTCCAAAAGCTGGAAGAATTGATCTAGTTTCGGAGTAATGATAATCTCCGTACGACGGTTTGCACTTCTACCGGCACTACTTCCATTGTCCTCCTTTGGGATAAATTCGGATCGCCCAGCCGCGGTCATTCTTGTAGGATCTACATAGTAGTCTTCTACTAACATCCGTACTACTGAAGTGGCCCGCTTAACACTAAGGTCCCAATTATCATCCATACAGGAATTGGAGATTGGCACATCATCCGTATGCCCTTCTACCAGTATATTTAGATCGCTATGATCGTTGATTACTAGCGCTAACTTATTCAAGACTTCGCTTGCCTCACTGGTTATCTTTGAACTTCCAGATCGGAACAATAATTTGTCAGAGATGGACACATATACTACTCCCCCCTTCACCTCAACTTGAACATCATCGTCATCGATATTGCTCAGTGAACGCTTGATGTTCATCACCAAGGCTAAATTCAAGGAATCTTTAGAGTGAATCTTGGTGGTGAGGTCTTCGATAAAGGAATATTGCTGAGTCATATTCTCCAGTGATTTCTGGATACTTTCAGCACCTGTTTGATTGATGATGGAAAGCTCTGACATGCGATCGAGGAGACTACCATTAGTCTGCTGTAGATGGCCTAGCTGCTCCTCCATTAACTCGATCTTGTCGTCCTTTAATTCCAATTCGCGTTGTAATTCCGCCAATTTGGCCTTGTTACAAGAAGAAAACAAGAAGACTGCAATCGTTAGCAGGAGGATATTATTAAGTTTTTTCATAGTTACTTAGTTGCTTCTATAAAGCCCAAAACTATAAAAGTGGAGGTTTTAGTATGAAGCCCGGGATAAGTTTTAGCTTTCGCTCAAAAAAGACTAAAACAAACCCTACTTCCCTACTATCTCTATCAAGCTTGGGGTTACGATTACTCAAAGATAAGACATTAATTCCGCCGAAAAGTAACGCTTTGGGCTGGATTTTCTTCGTCCAATACAATTTCTGGAACATTTGTAGTGCACCAGAAAGGCTGGCATCATGAACGAATTTACGGGCAACTAGTAGCTTTTAAGTACAGGGCGATATTTTTCCAAGATTTGCTGCAGCTCACGAGGTTTAAAGGGCTTTGCTAGATAATCATCCATACCTGCATTAATGCACTTTTCCCGATCCTCGGGCATGGCATTGGCCGTCATAGCTATGATCATTGGGCTATTATGCTTCTGATTGACCACATAATCCTCCGCGAGCAGAATCCGAATAGGAATATCTAAGGCGAGATCAGCTTTGAGACTAAGGTGGGCTTTTTCCGTTTTTTTCTTGCTCTCTTTATTGACCTTAAACAATTCTAACACAATGTACCTCAACTGTTTCTTGCGGATAGGCTTGAAATGGTACTGATCAATCACCTTTCTGATTTCCTTGATCGGCAAGACCTGACTCGAACTCAATAGGAGAATAGGGCCTGAGAAGTGCTTCCTAACTCGTTTAGCGAATTCCAATCCATCAATTTCCGGCATGTTGAAGTCCGTAATGACCAAGTCATAAGGTCTATTTTCAACCCACTCGACGGCATCAAGGGGAGAGCTACAGAGCTCTGGGTAGATCCCCAACTCTTCGACAAATGCTTGGAGGATCATTAAGTTGGTAGCATTGTCATCAACAATCAGCGCTCGCTTACCCATTAGCATCGCCAGATCATCTTCGGTTATCAGCGGAACGTGCTTATCTACAGGAACGCCCTTTTCGAGCGGTAGTACAAACTGAAACTGGGAGCCTTCGCCTACTATGCTTTCTGCCCAGATTCTACCGTTCATAATTCTACATAGCTTATTACTGATGGCCAGCCCCAACCCGGTGCCACCAAATTGCCGCGTACTACTATCATCTATTTGCTGGAAAGCGTTGAACAATAGGGGCAGCTTTTCAGGAGGAATCCCAATTCCGGTGTCTCTGACATTAAAATGCACAGGTATCAAGTCATCATTAGCAGATTCACCCTCTTTAGAAAGTTGTACATAGATGTAAACTTCTCCAGTATTGGTGAACTTTATCGCATTTCCAATCAAATTTGATAATACCTGGCCGATCCGCACTTCGTCTCCTTTTATAAATTCTGGTACATCTGGCTCCAGATAGTAGAAGAGGTCCAGGTCCTTGGCACGAGCCGCTGGTCCATGTTGCTCCAACACACTTTCTAAACAGTTGCGAAGAGAAAAATCCCGTCGCTCCAGTTCCAACTTACCCGATTCAATTTTGGAAAAATCTAGTATATCGTTGATCGTTACAAGAAGACTATCGCTACTAGTTCTTATGATTTCCAGGTGTTCGCACTGTTCACTACTAAGTTGCGTATTATCCAATAAATCCACCATACCTATGATACCGTTCATGGGGGTACGAATCTCATGGCTCATTGTAGCCAAGAAATTCGACTTCGCCTTAGCGCCAGATTCTGCGTCTTTTTTCGCTTCTTCCAAATCCTTTTCATAGGACCGCTGACCTGAAACATCCGCCAGGGTGACCGTAAGTCCATCCCCCAGTTTATTGATAACGAGATTTACCCAATACTGGCGACCTCCCGGCATCACATAATCCTCCTCGAAGGATAGCGGTTTGCCTGTTTCTACAATGGAAACCAATTGATCAAACCAGCCTCCTCCAAAACTTATAGGAATGAGGTTGCTTAAACTTTTATCGATATCTAACTCATGCAAGAAGGGAAAAAGTCTATAGGTTGCCGGATTCACATGCGTGATCTCAAAGTCATGGATTTTGCCCGATTCATCCCGTGTTGCCGATAAGGCGACGATTCCATTTTGAGATACCTCTAAAATCCCCTTTATCAATGCCTTGGTTCGGTGAATCTGATTCATTTCCGATGTGCGCCAGGCCCAGATGGTCAAATTGATCAGGCAAACAACTGTTGTTATGACAGCTACACTCCATTTCTGCTCCAACGGGATGGTACTCCAATACAGTAATAGGCAAACGGTGGAGATAATGGTCAAGGTATAGAGCAGCAATAATTTTCGGGAGCGTAATACGGTATAAATCAGAGTTAGCACAATCATATTGGCAGCCTGATAGCTACCCGAGAAATTGCCATCATAGAAGGTCTTTAACTCATAGATGGAAAAGCAAAAATAGATCAAATCAAAAAGCGTGAGTTTGTGCTTAGCGGTGAAGCCTTTATAAAAACTTAAAGCTAAACCCAAGAAGCACATTGCCATCACACCATAGCGATCTGGCATGATCCTAAATTGACCTGTATCTATCCACTGCAAGCTACCGGTGATCAGGGGATCTCCAACCCCACCCAAAAACAAGTAGATCCTACCTAAGAAGATATAGTTCAGATCTCTTTCACTTTCCGTCCCTTGCATTTCCCTTGGGAGAACGTCCATAAAATTGAATCTCTGTTAATGATTGTAAGTTCTCTTTCTTAGTGTTGTGTATAGGTAAGTGCGGCTTGATCAATTGCTGTGGCCCTATTCGGGCTGATAAGTTCTTGGGTTATACTTGACTAAAAGTTTTTGTAATTCAGCTGGTTTGAATGGTTTCGACAAGTAGTCGTCCATCCCGGCATTGATACACTTTTGCCTATCCTCTGGCATGGCATTGGCTGTCATAGCTATGATGACGGGACTATCCTCTCGCATGCTTGATTTTATCTCTTGAGTAGCTTGCAAGCCATCCATTTCGGGCATTTGGACATCCATAAAGATGATGTCATAGGTAAACTTGGCGGACTTCTCCACTGCCTCTACCCCATTCTCCGCTATATCAATCTCGTATCCCATCTTCTTGAAGATCCTACTGGCAATCTTTTGGTTGACGATGAAGTCCTCAGCCAACAGAATCCGCAAAGGAATCTCTTCGGCCAGGTTCTCCCGGAAGGTCTTAGCTCTTTGTTTCTTAACCCCTGTTGTTACTTTGGTTGGGCTATTGAAGAGTTTAACCATGAGCAGTTGCAACTGCCTTTCTCTAATCGGTTTGAATTGATAGGAATCCACCCATTTACTCACCTCCTTCATCGGTAACTCTTGACTAGAGCTCAACAAGAGGATGGGGCAAGTCATTTGCTTTTTGATGGCGCTGGCCATCTGAAGGCCATTCATAATGGGCATATTATAGTCTGTGATAACCAGATCAAATAACTGTCTGTTAACCATCTCTAAAGCCTTGACTGGCGATTTCGCCACGGTTGGTTTTAGCCCCATACGGGTAATGAAGGCCGCTAAGATCATTAGGTTGGTTTCATTATCGTCGATCAGCAATATTCGTTTGCCTCGCAAGTCTTCCAAAATTCGGGGCTGGTCCTGCTCCTGAACAAAGGTCATTGGTGAGAGCTTGCAGGAGATAATGAACTGAAACTGCGAGCCCTTTCCGAATTCACTTTCCACCCATATTTTACCATGCATCAATTGGCATAAGCGCTGGCATATAACCAGACCTAAGCCGGTACCACCATACTTCCTCGTTGTAGAAGTATCTACTTGGTTAAAGGCTTGAAACAGGTGACCAATCTTGTCAGGAGGGATCCCAATCCCTGTATCTCTAACACTAAAATGCAAATGCACGTGGTCCCCCGGTGCCGTCCAACCTTTATCTACCCGCTTCACGTGCACATAAATCTCTCCTGATTCTGTGAATTTGATGGCGTTGCTCACCAGGTTCGTCAGAATTTGCCCCAGGCGTACCACATCCCCAGAGATGTATTCCGGCACTTCTGGCTCCATATAATAGAATAAATCCAGTTCCTTATCTCGTGCCCGCTTACCCAGTAGATCTAGGGTATCTTCCAGGCAGGCCCGTAGGGAGAAATTGCGCTCTTCCAATTCGAGCTTTCCAGATTCAATTTTAGAAAAGTCAAGAATATCGTTGATGATCGTCAATAAGCTTTCACTACTCGTCCTGATGATATCCAGATGTTCCAATTGTTCGACCGATAGTTCAGTGTTGTACATCAGATCGATCATTCCGATGATACCGTTCATCGGCGTTCGAATTTCATGACTCATGGTAGCTAAAAAGCTTGATTTGGCTCGAGCACCTTCTTCCGCTTTTTCTTTCGCCTCCTCCAACTGCGCCTCATAGATTTTCTGTTTCGTTACATTGGTAAAGGTGATTGTCAGGCCGTCTTCTAGCTTAGCGGCTACTAGCTTTAGCCACAAGGGAGTACCATCCAATCCCCGGAATTTATCAGCAAGTTCAAAGGGCCGGCCGTGTTCTACTACCTCTACAAATTGCTGAAACACCTGGCTGCCATAGCGACGTGGAATTAGTTCTTTCACCCACTTCACTTGTTGTCCTTTAAGAAAAGGAAACATGTCATAAAAAGCCCCATTGACATGCGTAATCTCAAAGTCCCTAATTGTGCCATTAGGACTACGCTTAGATTCAACCGCGATAATGCCATCTTGTGCTACCTCCAAAATGCCATTCATCAGGGCTTTGATATGCTGATTCTGATCTTGTTCAGCTAAGCGTCTACTCCAGACGAAATAGTTTCCGATGGAAATAATGACAAAAGCCGAAGCCACAAATACTTTGTATGCTATTGAAAGAGAGGTAGATAAAGCTAAAAAACTGACTACACAGGCAAATATGAAAAGACTATAGATCACCAGTTGACGTTGCCATCTCAATACCATGAAGGTAAACTGGATCAGGATCATTTGGGTTATGAGATATTGGCTGGCAAAACTGCCAACGTAATCGATGTAAAAGCCTGCAAAAGTAAAATAGAAGAATCCAAAGTCGAGGATGAGAAAGCGCCGTTCCGTAGATAAATCCCTTCTCAAGCTAAGACCAAATAATAGCAAACATATGAGGCCAAAGGCCCAAGATTCCCAGTTTGACTCGAATACGCCAAATCCGATCCAATGATTTAGACCGGTAAATACAGGCATCCCTAAACCTCCTAATAATAGATATATTCTACCAAGTAAAATATGATTGTTAATTCGTTCAACACTCATGCGTCATGGTGGTCTAATAATAAGATAGGGGTTACCCCCAAGTGTCTTTGATGATATTAGTGTTGATCGAACAGCAGGAAAGGACTGGTGTCTTTATTCTGCCGAATGCAGTGTCTGCGTGCTTGTTAGAATGGACCGAATGTTCTGTGAGTTTAGGGTAGAATTGATCTAGACTTTCCTAAAGAAGCGCAAAATCCAGATAATTTATTTTCAAATATAAAAAATTTAATTCTATAAGAAAAGTATTCGCATCACTTCCCTCCTACTGGCTGGATATTATCCAGGGTTTGATAGAAGTCTTCGATGATGGCTTTTTTATCAAAATTTTCCCAAAGCACGATTTTTCTATCGTTCTCTGGTTGCTCTTTCCACTTCCCATCAACCAAAACCGGACAAGGAATCAATGATTGTTCTGCCCAATTTGGCGATTTCACGATGGCTACCGCTGCCATGTCATATAGGGCTCTAGCCGGTGGGTCTACATGATACTCAATATGTTCAAACAAATTGATGGCGTAATCGCCAAAGGTATAATAGGTGCCACCGTGCCTACCAGTAATGGGCTCCGCAATTCTTGGCCCTTTCCCTGGCATTTTCTGCTGTACCTCTTCTTGAGTTACTTGTACGGCATCTGTGCCAGATGGTTTCCCATATCGCACAGTTACCATTTCAAATGGCACAATTTGTTGCAGGACGTAGGACATGGAGGATGTATCATTATCTTGATTGTACTCACCGGGTTCCGGGTAATTAGATCCCAACCAGACCACTCGCAGATGCTGAGCAATACTGGGCTTCTTAGCCAGGGCTAGGGCTACATTGGTCAGCTTACCTACTGCCAATAACACCAGTTTTTTCCCGTTCATTTTTTGGGCTTCCGCAATAATAAAATCAACCGCTGCTGCACCATCATGAGTCGGGTTTTCCAAATCCTTTTGTATAGTAAGAAAGTCTTTGTCTGCTCCTTTAAACAAGGGAATCTTCCCCTCCTGCTGACATAATTGTAGGATTCGTTCCGCTTCCCTGTACTGCTCATCTATATTTCCTCCGGAGTGTGTCGCATTTACCGTGATCCCCTTCACATCAAAGGTTTGGCCATTGAATAAGAGGTAAGCCATGGCATGTTGATCATCCAATTCGTTATTGGCATCCGTGTCGAAAATGATGGGAATCAAGTTTGTAGTTTCTTCCGCTGGAGATTGGTTATCTCCCTTGTCCGCTGGTTCAGTACAGGAAAAGCCTAGTCCAAACAAGAGGAAGAAATAGCTTAGAAGTAATTGTCTTTTGGTCATAGCAGTTGAAATTTACATGTTATCCTTTTAGGACTAATACCCAAGGTGACAAATCAGGAGCAGTGAAAACGCCAGCCTTGGCAACAGCATCTATCATCACGAATTCACCTGTCTTAGGATCATACCATCTTGCTTCTAATCCACTAGGTAGGGCTTTCAATTGGATGGATCCCCCCTTAGGCAGATAAGATAAGTAGAATTTACCCTCTTTTGCTAACAAAGTTCCTTCTCCTTCTACCAAGTCCGGTCTCTTTTCCATGTCTGAGAAATCCGCTCCTTGAAAGGGTCGAGATACTAAACCGACAAAACCAGACCCCCTCATCTGTAAGGCTTGATCCCATGACTTTGGTTGACTAGCCCAGGCGGTCCACCCTTCCTCATCCGGACTCACCTTCCATTGCCAAAGCGCCGCCGCACCGTAGACCACCCCCATCGTTCCACCTGCCATCAATTGCCCCCAAGCATCTTCTCCCTGCCACCATCCCAAACCGTTTTTGCCATCGTTCATTCCCTCATAGGTCGGCTCACCATTGGCCGTAGCTTTTGTGGGAAGGTTATCATACATCCTTTCTACTTTATGGAAAAGGTGATCCGTGCCATGCCCCGTCTGCGCCCACTGGAAATCCAGCCATGCCTCTTTCTGGAAGGTTTTGTTAAAATGCATAGCATGTTTTAAGGGGTTATCCTTCGCCCAATCTGCTACATAGTCATCAGAAGGGTTATAGTGTAATCCGGTAGGTTGCCGGTAAGCATCCCAGATTTCCAGCATTTCGCCAGCTTCTTTCACCCCTGGATCCCTCCCCCCATTATCCCCAGCTAGTAGCCAAAAGGCTGGCTGACTTCCATATCGTGCCAGTAGATATTTGCAGTAACGCTCATACTCTTCAGGGACCGCTACATTTCCCATCACCTCCAATCCCTTCCAACCAAACCCATGGAACACAGGCTGATAGACTGGAACAATTTCATGATCTATCAGGATATTCATTAAGGTATCCAAGTATTGAAAATAGCTGGGTTGCAATGCATTGATATGTCCTTCTGGGAGATCGTTGAAAGCACGCATAAAACCGAGTGGTGTATTGCGTGCTGCTGGTCCTTCCGCTTTCATGTCGGGCTGTACGGTCATCAGTAAAGCTGCATTAAATCCCTTTTTCTGTCGGTCGGCAGCGTAGGTTTTGACTTGATCAATTGTAGCTCGAAAAGGTATGGCCCAAGGAGTATCCCCAACCAATAAGAATGATGTTCCGTCTTGATGGATCACGTTCCGCTTACCTTCAGACATCTTTAGCAGGCCATGTCGCAGCAGTTGATTGGCCCCTCGATAAGCTTCTGCCTGAATGGTCCCAGTCTCTTCATGTAGCCCCTCAATCTGCGGACTGCTCACCGTTTTCCAAGTCCACTGGCTGGTAGAATCCGGAGAGGCAAAACGTATTTTCCAAACTGCTCCTCCATCCCAAAAGGCAGGTCGCTTGATGGTGACACCATCGACATTGCTGAATTCTGCATAGACCTCTACAGCTGTGTATGCATTTTCGGGAACGGCTTCAGCTTGAAGTTGAATCTCAAAAGTAGTCCATTGTTGGCAGGTAGAGATCGGTGTTTTAGTGGAAGATTGGCATCCTAAAAGTATCGTAAGTAGGCTAAGGTAGAACCAATTAAGTTTGCCTGGCATTGGATAAATTCGTTTTGTTTTATAGATTGATGTTCTTAAAAATAATCAAAACAAAATAATGAAAAACCTACTAACCCTTATCCTGTGCTTACTGGTAGGCACGGGCTTCTCACAGACAAAATCCAGTCAGCGTAGCCCTTCTTTGATGAAGGGCAGTGCTCTAAGCGTGGGGATGTCCGATGAGCGCCTCCAGCGAATAGATGAGATGTGCGAAGCCCATGTCAAAGACGGGAAGTTACCAGGGATGGTCGCGCTCGTGGCTCGAAATGGCCGTATCATATACCACAAAGCGTTTGGCATGTCAGATAGTCCTGCCGGAAAACCAATGACGAAAGATGCCATATTCCGCATTGCTTCTCAAACCAAGGCTATTACTTCTACGGCTGTCATGATGCTCTGGGAGGAGGGTAAGTTTCGTTTGGACGATCCCATCAGCAAGTATATTCCCGAATTCAAGAACCCCAAAGTGCTTCGCTCCTTTAGATACCAAGATACTACGTATAATGCAGTAGCAGCTAAACGTGAGATCACGATTCGGCATTTGTTGACCCACACCTCAGGAATTGGTTATGGTGTGATTGATGGGGATGAGCGCTTTCGCATGATCTATGAGAAAGCGGGTATAACTGACCTGTTTACGACGGAGGATATTACCATCGAAGAAAGTGTCAAAAAATTGGCCCAATTGCCCTTGCACCATGATCCCGGAGATGGATATGTGTACAGTGAAGGCCTTGATGTGCTGGGATACTTCATCGAGTTGATCTCTGGCATGTCTTTCTCGGACTTTCTGCAGGAACGACTCTTTAAACCCCTAGGCATGAATGACACTCATTTCTATTTGCCTGGTGAGCTCGCGGATCGGCTAGTAAAGGTGGAAAGAAAG
>ENA-UENX01000188-UENX01000188.1-marine-metagenome-genome-assembly--contig:-NODE-188-length-32993-cov-3.456735_pt1 | contig 32993 bp, 21 predicted proteins | sample MGYA00237875_ERZ529327 | MGnify/ENA primary metagenome ERZ529327 (study PRJEB26372, sample SAMN05368347) | marine metagenome | biome: cultured habitat; feature: ocean water; material: water; isolation... | reverse complement strand
GTGTAATCTGAACCGTCCTTCTGCATCCCAGATAAACCTTTGCCCACTATAACCTCGATCCGGGGCAAGGGTGATCTGATCGGCTGCGTTGATGAAATTATATGTTAAGCGATTGCCCTGCGCATTGTATTGTCTAACAAAACCCATATGACCCCAAGCAGATTTTGTTCTTTTTCCGTCCTCATCAAAGAATCGAGTTCTGACTAAGTATCCGTTGTCATCAAAGTCGTGCCTGGCTTCCGCTACTTTGGGGCCAGTCCGTTGTGAGGGCTGATTGCCCGGAAGGAACTGGGCTCTCCAGCCAACGATTTCATGCGATTCAACCTCAAATTCTATACGAACAGCATCAGCTATCGGCTCCCAATCCTCTCCGGTAGTTGTGATCGAACTGAGATTGTTTACTGGATCAAAAGATAGCCATACCCAGGTATAAGGGAACCAGGCGTTCATCGGTTTGATTTCGCCAGTCGGAGAAATCCGGTTTTCTCCGACTTTACCCTTCTCATATATCCAGCGATACTCATGGATTCCATTGAGTTCTGTGAGATCATTTTCCTCGCCGAAATACTGGAGCCGCACCGCTCTCCCTTTTTCATCTAGGGTATAGATCGAAATAGTTGGTTTGCCGGGAATTGGCTTGGACAAATAATCCAGGTGTTCGACAATGATTTGGCCAGGCCTGTATGCGAAGATATTTTGAGCTGCCCAGATGTAGGTGCTGGAGGTATAGTTCTCATATAAGGGCTTGGGAGAGCCATTTAGCTGATAGATAATGGATTTTACCTTGCCGCCCGTTTCATAAGTAAAAGTATAGAGGGCTACCTCATCTACTAAGATGCTTGCCTTGGCACCTTTCCAGGCATGCAATGGACTATGGGTGAAGGATAGCGTTCGATAATAATCTTGGGCAGAAAGTATAGAAATGAACGTCATGGATAGGAACAGGAGAATAGGGACCCTCCAGCAAAAGTGAGGAAGACTCATGGCTAACAGCGGGTGTTTTAGGTGATTAATATGTTGGCCTCCTTCCATTCATCATTCTGAAATGGATGAGTGCAAGGGAGCACCAATCAAGTTAGGACTTTTTCCGATCCAGGAGCTAGGGATCTCGGGCAGAGTATGGCGTTTCTTGGTCGGCGGACAGACGGTCTTGGTTTTCCCCTTGTTCAGCAGCTGCGATGCCGGTCTGAATTATCGCTTCTGACTGTATTTCCTAAGACAGACCGGATAGAATTGACAAAATTATGGGATCCTGGAAAATCAAAATTACCAGCTCGACGTTATAGCAAAACAGGAAACTAGCCCCAGCCCCCAAATGGCGGCGTGGTCTATGGTATTGCAGATGCAGGCGCCCGAATCGGAACAAGATCAATAAGTAGCAGCATAGCACCCTTCTTTTCCAAATCTCGCTTGGCAATATCCCTCCAAAGTTTAGTACTTTTGCTCGAATCTTAAAATCAGGAATGTCTGTAAAAGTTGAACAACTAACGAAGGTCTACGGTACACAGAAGGCAATTGACCAAATTAGCTTTGAAGCCAAGAAGGGAGAAGTATTGGGATTTCTTGGTCCTAATGGAGCAGGAAAAACAACCACCATGAAGATCCTGACCGGCTTTATTCCTCCTACAGAAGGTACAGCTGAGGTTTGTGGCTTGTCCGTTTTGGAAGAACCCTTGGCCGTACGGCGAAAGATTGGATACCTACCAGAGCATAACCCTTTATACAAGGATATGTATGTGAAGGAATACTTGCGATTCGTGGCAGGAATGTACCAGCTATCCAAGCCCAAGAATCGCATCGCGGAGATGGTAGAGATGACTGGATTGGAGCGGGAGCAGCACAAGCCCATCGGAGCCTTGTCTAAAGGGTACCGGCAGCGGGTGGGCTTAGCCCAAGCCATGTTGCATGACCCGGAAGTCTTAATATTGGATGAACCTACCTCTGGCCTAGACCCCAATCAGTTGGCGGAGATTCGAGCTTTGATCAAAAAAGTGGGAGAGGAGAAGACAGTTATATTTTCCACGCACATCATGCAAGAGGTACAGGCCATCTGTGACCGAGTGGTGATCATCCGCCAAGGTGAATTAGTAGCGAATGATACGATTGACAAGTTGGGTACCCAAGTAGAATCAGGAGCGATGATTACGCTTGGCCTGCAACAGGAAGTAAAGGAAAAAGAGTTGCTGTCAATAAAGGGCGTTCATGCAGTGCAATCCCTTGGGAATAAACGGTGGGAAATTCGAGCCAAGAAAGGAAAAGATATTCGACCTGATATTTTTCATCATGCCGTAGCACAGGAGTGGGTGATCTTGGAATTGGTACAAACTCAGCTCAGTGTGGAGGATGTGTTTGTGAAACTTACCAAGTAGGAGTGAGGCTGATGAATGTGTAATGTATAATTGATAGTGTTGCGTGTCGAAAGGAGAGTAGTTAGCGGTGACAAATCTATTGGGAACCAACTTAGCAGGGGAAATCTTTCTCTTTAAGGGGACAAGTTCTATTAAATCCGCTGCCGCCAGGGACTCGGATAATCATGAAAAAACCAAGTTTTGATAAAGTATACTTTTACACTTATTGGATGCTTATGGCTAAGTTGCACTTGGGCACAAGAGGGCAAGGTGCTTAACCAGTCTTTTGATTTTCAGGAGGGCGTGTATATGTCCTTTGAGGACTTCCAGTTGAACCGGCCGACCTATACCCTTGACATAGTGGCGGGGGAATTGGTAACCAATGAGGAAGAGTGGACCATCAAAGCGCAAAACATGCGAATTAAGCGAGAAGATTCGGAGACACCTCTTGATCTAGCAGGCGTTTGGGGGATTTGCTTCAATGGTTTGCCTTATGTGAAACGAAGCCTAACGGAAGGCCCCGTGGCTTTTGCCATTTTTACGGGCATGAAGTTAAGGGGTAAGATTTGCTACTATGACTTTGAGGAAGAAGAGACGAAAATGATTACGGTTTCAGCCTATAACCCTTTAAACGGCCGCCCTTTCCGTACGGGACAGGTGCCTACGAAAGAGTTAGTGAAGCGGGAAAAGATGTTGCACTTTGAAAGTGGTGAAATCGTAGACTTTAATCGAGAAAATCTGTTGAAATGGATAGTGGATGACCCACAATTGATCAGTTCAATCGAAGATCTAGGAGATGAATTGCCGTGGGAAACGCTATATAAGTGCTTGCGTATCTATTTGGATCGGCACAAGGTTTATGTGAAAATGTAAAATTGCTAGGATGTTAAGTATTTTCTATAAGGAAATTAATGCTTTCTTTAGTTCCCTTATTGGTTATTTTGTAGTGGGTATTTTCCTGGTTTTTATGGGCTTGACACTATTTGTGTTTCCCCAAACCAGCTTACTACAATACAACTTTGCTACGCTTGATCAACTTTTTGATCTGGCTCCCATGGTTTTCCTGTTTTTGATTCCCGCCATAACAATGCGGTCTTTTGCCGAAGAGCGCCAAACCGGTACGATCGAACTGCTTTCGACTCGCCCGATCTCAGATCTGAAGATCGTGTTAGGAAAGTATTTAGCTTGCCTTACTTTGGTGGCTTTTGCGTTGGTTCCTACCCTGTTGTACTACATTACGGTACATCAGCTGGGCTCTCCTCCGGGTAACTTGGATAGCGGTGCCATCATGGGCTCTTACATAGGATTGCTACTACTGTCAGGGGTTTTCGTGGCGATCGGCGTTTTTGCCTCTTCTTTGTCGGACAATCAGATCGTTGCTTTTATTCTGGCGACCTTTCTATGCTTCATTTTCTTTTATGGCTTTCTATACTTCAGTGAGTTACCGATCTTTTTGGGGAAAGGAGATGATATCGTGCAGATGTTTGGTATCGATTATCACTATCGATCCATTAGTCGTGGAATTGTAGATACCCGAGATATCATTTATTTCTTTTCGGTAATTGGTCTGTTTATTTTCTTCACGCTGCTCTCGCTGGATAAGCAGAAAGGATAAGATTAAATTTAGGATGTTGAAAAATTTAAAACTGAATCATTATTTACAGGGCGCCATAGCAATTGCTATTGTGATCTGTATCAATATTTTGGCGAACGGAGGGACTGGGGGAAGTTCGTTCTACGCTTCTTTGGATCTGACGGAAGAAAAACGCTTCACTCTGACAGATCCTACCAAAGACCTATTGGACGAATTAGAGGAGGTGGTTTATGTAGAGGTGCTTTTAGAAGGTGAATTCCCAGCTGGCTTTAAACGATTGCAGCGGGCTACACGCGAGAAACTGGAAGATTTTCGCGCCCGTTCTGGCTTTGTGGAGTTTGATTTTGGTGACCCAAATACCGGCACCATTGCTCAACGCAATGAACGAAGAAAACAGTTGAAAGATGAGGGGATTGAACCTGTCAACCTCCGGGTAGCGGATGGTGATAGTAAATCTTCGCAGCTGATCTACCCTTATGCTGTTTTCTATTACAAGGGTCGACGACAAGCGGTTAACCTGCTGGAAAATGACATCCCCGGTGTGAATCCAGAGGTGGCCTTGAATAATTCAATTTCTCTACTGGAATACAAGTTTGTCAACGTTATCCAAAAGCTAGAGTCCCAGCAGAAACCTGCCGTACTTTTTACTGCTGGACACGGGGAGCTGGCTCCCTTTGAAACCGCAGATTTTGAACAAACCCTGCAGGAGTTTTACAATACGGGACGTCTAATCCTGGATAGTGTAGTCCATATTCGCCCTGAGGTAGATGTATTGGTGGTGGCCAAACCCACCAAGCCCTTTTCGGAACGAGATAACTTCAAGATTGATCAGTATATCATGAATGGAGGTAAGGTCTTATGGTTGTTGGATCGGGTGGCAGTGGACATGGATAGTTTAACCAGTCGAAAGGAATATTTCCCGAAACAATATGATATCAATCTAGATAATCTCCTCTTTAAATACGGGATTCGCTTTAAGGATAACCTGGTATTGGATATGCAATGTTCCAATATTCAACTGGTCGTTGGATTCGTCGGAGATGCACCGCAATTTGATTTCTTCCGCTATCCCTATCATCCGGTAATCAGTTCGGGGGCTACTTCACAGCATCCCATTGTGAAGAGTCTCGGGCCAATTAATATGTTTTTCCCCACGACTATCGATACGGTAGTGGAAACGCGTTTACCGGTGGATAAGACGGTATTACTGGCTTCTTCTAACAACTCTTTTTTCCAACGTCTCCCAGTGGGAATGGACTTTAATTTCCTACGATATGGTTTGGAAAAAGAGAACTTCAACAAACCTCCTCAACCATTGGCCGTGCTCTACGAGGGAGAGTTCGATTCTTTTTATGCCAATCGATTAGATCCGGGAATGGAAGCTGGCTTGCAGCAGTTGGGTTTAAGTTTCAAGCCCAAGAGTGAGCGAACCAGTATGTTGGTAGTAGCCGATGGCGATATTGCGCGGAATGATTATGATCAGCGTAATCAGCGAGTGATTCCATTGGGCTATAATAGGAACGAAATGGATGGCAATGGATTCCTTTTTTCCAATAAGGATTTTTTGATCAATGCCATCGAATACTTGTCCGATGATCGAGGACTGATCGAGGCGCGGAGCAAGGATGTGAAGTTGAGATTGCTAGACGGAGCGGCAGCAAGGCAGCAGGCTGGATTCTGGCAGTTCTTCAATATCGGGCTTCCCTTGCTATTTCTCCTTGTCTTTGGACTATTCTATAATTGGTTACGGAAGCGTCGTTATGCGCAAGATCTAAATGCAAGTGGGAATGAAGAATAAGCGATCATTGATCTTATTGGGCTTGTTGGTGGTACTGGGTGGCTTTACCGTCTATTCATTGACACAGAATTCAGGAAGAGGAACGACCTTAAGTCTGGAGGAACGAAATTTTGCGGTAGAAGACACGGCGGCTATCTACAAGATTTTTATGGCTGATCGATTCAACCACCAGACCACTTTACAACGGCAAGGAAAGGGTTGGATTCACAACGGACAGCATACTGTGAATCCCAATGCGATGGACAACCTGATGGACGCCATAAAGCGGGTTAAAATGCAATTCAAGCCCCCAAATGCTTCCATTAAAAACCTGATCAAAAGCCTAGCTACGGAGGGGATCAAGGTAGAAATCTACGATCGTGAGGATCAACTACTGAAAGCCTATTATGTGGGCGGATCAACACCCGATGAGCGAGGCACCTATATGATGGTTGAAGGGGCGGAGCAGCCTTACGTGGCAAGTATTCCCGGATTCACCGGTAATATACGTTTTCGCTATAACCTCCTGGGAGATGATTGGCGTGATAAAGCGGTATTCAATGTGCCTATAGGTCAGATACAGTCTGTGAGTATCAACTATCCGCTGCAGCGTGGGGAAAGCTTCACTGTGAGCAAAGGGGCGCAAGGTTACGAGGTAAAACCCTATTATACACTAACTCAACCCGTCAATGCCGTGCCCAACCAGGGTAGGGTGGAGACCTTTTTATACCACTTTGAGCGGATATTGGCCGAATCCTTTATCAACGAGCATCCGAAAAAGGACTCTATTTTACAGCAGATTCCTTTTTGCGAAATCCAAGTGACGACAACCGCAGGTGATAGTACCGATGTGGCATTGCATCCAAGATACTTTCAGACCATGCCATCAGGACCAGAAGCTTCGCAACGCATCGTTGAAAGATACTATGCCAATGTAAATGAGGAGGACTTTATGCTGGTCCAAAATGAGGTTTTTAAAAAGATCTTCTGGGGATATGCGTTCTTTTTTGAGTAGTTTTGTAATGCTAGTAATCTATACCACCCAAAAAACGATTCTCTTTCTATGCGATCCATTACCATCCTATTTCTTGGATTAGCAGGCCTTTTTCTACTTACCAGTTTGGTTCCGCCCAAATGGGGCTTTTTTGGCCATCGACGCATTAACCGAATGGCTGTCTTTACCCTGCCACCAGGCTTAATTCCTTTCTATAAGAAGAATTTGGAGTTTATCACCGAACATGCCGTAGACCCTGATAAGCGTATGCGACGAGACACGAAGCAGTTCGACATTATATAGATATAGATCATTGGGATACGTATCCATTCAAGAAAGTACCACGCGATTGGACCGAAGCCTTGATAAAATATACTTCCTTGCACCTGGTCAATGCCATTGGCGACACCATGGTGCTCACGCCTGATCCCTTACCTGGAAAGGGGCAGAGTGAAAACTACATGAGTTTGCGTCAGCCTGACGGTTCTCTGGCTTGGTCCATATCGAAAAGCCATTATCGCAAGTTCTTCAAAGCCAATATCCTCAATCAATATTATGAAGATGAATGGCTGATTCCTTGTGATAGCTTCCGGGTATTATTAGATCAATACGGTTCGGGCTTGGATTGCCAATCCGTTTTTGCGCAGGATCACTTCTCAGAATACGGCATTTTACCTTTTCACCTACTGGTCATGCAGGACCGCCTGACAACGGCCTTTCGGCAAAAAAATGTGAACCGAATTCTTCGACTTTCTGCTGAAATGGGCCACTATATTGGCGATGCTCATGTTCCCCTGCATACTACCGAAAATTATAATGGTCAATTAACAGATCAATTGGGCATCCATGCTTTTTGGGAAAGTCGACTGCCAGAACTATTCGCTGATGAAACCTATGATTTCTTTGTAGGTAAGGCTGAATACATTGAAGATCCAAAAACTTACTATTGGGATATTGTACTGGATAGTCATATCCTACTCGATAGCGTGTTGAGCATCGAAAAAGACTTAAGTCTCAATTTCCCACCAGACAAGCAATTCTGTTTTGAAGAAAGGCTAGACGCTACTATACGTACCCAGTGCCCAGAATACTCCGCTGCTTTTCATGATCGCATGGACGGTATGGTGGAGCAACGAATGAGAGACGCCATTCGAGCGATCGGCAGTTCCTGGTTTACGGCTTGGGTAGATGCTGGCCAACCTTCGTTTCGATTAATGCGCGCCTCGAAACCATCCACTACCGAACTCAAGGAGCGAGAAGCCCTAGAGGCTCAGTTTCGCAAGGGCAATAGCAAAGGCCGAAAGCACGAGTAAAGTATGGTTTCCAGTCTACCATTTACTTCTTATATCTGTCCAACTACGGTGTAGAGCAAGTCCATTACTGTTTCGCTATAGGAATGTGACGTCCTAAAGACGAGTTTTAGGGTATTCTTTCACTAGATACCCCAAAACATGACTGCTACTAAAACAAGCTTAAAGCTTAGTCAAGGAAAACTATCCGTTTCCCATTTTGCCTCCGAGAAGCATCTTGCTAAAGGAGCTGCTCAACGCTCCAAACCTCTTCGTATACTTTCTCTTGATGGTGGTGGAATAAAGGGAATTGTTCCTGCGACCATTTTAGTGTATTTAGAGCAACGTCTACAAGCGTTCAGTAAGGATAAGGACTTGAGAATCGCCGATTGCTTTGATTGGGTGGCGGGTAGTAGCACCGGTGGGATACTCGCCTGTTTCTACCTACTTCCGGACCCAGATCGACCCGGCCGACCGAAGTTATCAGCGCAGGAAGCCCTAGAGCGTTATCTGCAGCAAGGTCAGGGTGCCTTTCAGCGTACCTACCTCCAACAAGCCAGAAACAGATTTGGAATCGCTAAGGAAGAATATAGTCATGGAATGCTTGCTCGTCAACTGAAGCGTACCATAGGGCGAGATGTCTTATTGTCAGAGTTGGTTCGGCCTTGTACGATTCCTGCCTACCATATGCAGCAAGATAAGCCCGTTTTCTTCAATAGCCAATCCAACACTTTTACTAAGCTGAAAGCTTGGCAAGTAGCAAAAGCGACTTCTTCGGCTCCTGGCTTTTTTAGTCCGACTCATCTAAAGAATGCGAAGGGGCAGAAATGCTCTTTCCAGGATGGCAGTCTATGGACCACTGACCCTGCCTTATGCGCCTATTGGGAAGCTAGAAAAACGATCTGCCAGAAAGATGCGCCGCACAAAAAGCGCCAAACGCTCCTGTTGTCTTTAGGAACAGGAAAGATGAGCAGACGTTACCTAGTCAAAGCCTTGCGCAAGCAAAAGGAACGTGGACAAGTTGCTTTCAACAAGATGATGGCCAAGCAATCTTGCTCTGCTCAGCAGCGATTGCGAGAGATCTTTTCTCATTACGAATCGGCGGGGCAATACTATCGCCTAGAACCTGTACTGACGGATGCTACGTCGGCCATGGATGATGTCGCTACGGAGAATCTGAAAGCTTTGCATGAGTTAGCATTAGCTTTCGTGGAAAAGGAAAGAGATCGCCTGGATGAAATTGCAAAGCAATTGATTGGGGCAGGAGAGATTGGGTAGGGAGCCAAGGTGTGCTACTAAATCCGAAGCCCTCCTAGTACACATGCAGCTAGGAGGGCTTCTTGTTTCCAGTCAGTATCTAAGGCTATCGCTCTTCACTAATGATCCCGACACCATTATCAATCAACATCTTATTGATTGATCTGATTTCTGCTGTCAGCTCATCCATTTTCATCTGATGTGGCTTAAGAGCAGTCTTTAGATCTTCCAATCGCTCATAAATACCGGCATTAGGACGGTCATCCAAGCCATTAACCACTGAATATAAATAGGCAATCTGATCATCCAACATAGGTGGATAATTGATCGGGTCCTGGCCACTTTCACTGGCGGTTTGGATTAATTCATCTTCCAAAGCGGTGAGCGCACTTAAAATGGGTTTACTTTCCGTGTTGTATTTCTCCTTAACCTCTGCCGGTAAATCTCGATTTCCAATGGCTTTCAACTGCTTTCTCATCGAGCGAAGCTTGCCGATCAAATTGTGGCAATCCGTTAGCAATTGCTTCGCCTGATTGGCGGCTTCGAACTGAGCTTTCAGGTCGTCTTCGGATTGAGACCATCTGGGGTCGATAGCCAACGGCAGGTTTTGTGTTTCGCTCGCGGAACCGATGCTTAAAGTAACCTGATGGACTCCAGGAGCAGCATTTATCCCACTTACATTAGCTAGCGAGAAGCGAGCCCCCTTCTGTACCTTGGGTGCATCATATTTTCTGTTCCAAACCAGGCGATTCAAACCTTTTTTAGGTCGAAGTTTCGATTCTCCTTTTCCTGGGCTAGTAGAAAAAGTATGAGCAGTTCCATATCGGCTATCCTTGATCTTGATACTTACGGTAGCCGTTGAATCATAGTTGTCGTTGAGGTAGTAGTAGATTAGGGCTCCTCTGGGAGCAGGGCTAGGACTCCCAGTCCCACGCGACCCTCTCATCTGCGTTCGATAATTGGTGGAAATGGGGAACAGATGTTGTTGCTTGTCCATTACTTTTTTGGTCATCTCTCGAAGAGGAGACATATCATCCATGATCCAGAAGGCCCGGCCCTGGGTAGACAGTACTAGATCATTGTCCTTGATCAACATATCGGTGATAGGCGTTACGGGCAGATTAAGTTGGAAGCTTGTCCAGTTTTTGCCTTCATCCATAGAGATGTACATGCCAAATTCAGTACCTGCAAATAGTAAGCCCTTTCTTTTGGGGTCTTCTCGCACTACCCGTACAAAATGGTCTTCGGCAATGCCATTAGTGATCTTAGACCAGGATTTACCATAGTCATTAGTCAAATAGATGTAAGGGCGGAAATCACTTTCTCGGTATTTGTAGGCTGAGATAATGGCTCTACCCGGCGTCTGTGTTGATAGGTCTATGCTATTAATGGTGGCTTCTTTTGGGAAATTCTTAGGCGTGATTTCTTCCCATTGGCCTCCGTCATCTTTGCTGATGTGGAGTCGACCATCATCTGTTCCAGCCCAAAGCTCTCCGGCTTTATGTGGAGATTCTTCGAAGGCGAAGATCGTGGTATACAGCTCTACCCCAGTGTGATCGTGCTGAATGGGACCACCTGGAATATCGTGATAAGCATCCTTATTGGTCGTGAGATCCGGACTGATTACTTCCCAAGTCATCCCACCATCTTTCGTTCTTAGTACATGCTGCGAACAGTGATAGACCACTTGGTTATTATGTGGAGAAATGCGAATGGGAGCATTCCATTGGAATCGGTATTTGATATCCCTAGGAGCTGTTCCATCATGCATCTGAGGATAAGCGACAATGCCTTTTTGGTGTCCCTTATCCAATTCTTTGCGTGTGATTACACCAATGTAAGTACCCGCATAAATCAGGTTCGGATTATTTGGATCTACCGCGATATGTCCACTTTCTCCTCCCCCCACTGCATACCAATCTTCGTAAGGCGTTAAGCCTCCTTGGGGTCTACTGGCCACTGACATGGTGCTATTGTCCTGCTGGGCTCCGTATACGCGATAGGGAAATTGGTTATCCACCGACACTCTGTAAAATTCGGAGGTAGGTTGATTATTCTGGGTCGTCCAGGTTCTTCCGCCATTGAAACTTACGCAAGCACCGCCATCATTACCCTGAATGATTACATTGGGATGATCTGGGTTGATCCAAAGATCGTGCGTATCGCCATGCGGTACGGAAATTCGATCGAAGGATTTGCCTCCATCAATAGACTTGTGAAAACTAACGTTGAGGGCATAGATGGTATTTTCATCTTTCGGATCCGCGAAGATCCTGGAATAGTACCAAGCACGCTGTCTTAGGTCGTGAGATCTATTCACTTTTTTCCAAGAAATTCCACCATCATCTGATCGGTAGATTCCGCCCTTGGTTTCTTCCTTGGCTTCTTGCTGAATCCAGATTCGTTTTGGATTAGCAGGAGAAATGGTGACGCCTACTCTTCCAACTAAACCATCGGGTAGGCCTTCGGTGAGCTTTTTCCAGGTTTCACCCCCATCAGTGGTCTTCCATACCCCTCCTTCTTCACTGCCATCTATCATGGTCCAAGGTTTGCGCTCTGCCGTCCACATACCAGCATATAAAATCCGGGGGTTGGAGGGATCCATATCAATGTCAATGGCTCCTGTTTTATCACTAACGAAAAGTACCTTTTCCCAATTTTCTCCTCCATCGATGGTCTGGTAGATACCACGCTCCGGACTCGGGCCAAAGATATTACCCAAAACAGCCACATAGGCACGCTCGGGATCATCCGGATGAACGACAATCTCACTGATTTGTCCAGCCTTTGGTAGACCGACATGTTTCCAGCTTAATCCGCCATTATCTGAACGATACATTCCTACGCCGGGAGAAACATTCCCTCTTGGGTCAGCAGAACCCGTTCCCACGTATACGACATTATGGTCGGATGGGGCAACGGCGATCGCCCCAATGGAACCAGCCTTGAAGTACTTATCGCTGATATTCCGCCAGTTGAGGCCTCCATCGGTAGTTTTCCAAACTCCGCCTCCAGTGGCTCCCATGTAGAAGGTGAACATTTCTCCAGGGACACCTTCAACGGCAGTTACGCGCCCTCCTCTATGGGGCCCAATATTTCGATAGCTGAGTCCGCTAAGCTGAGATTCTGTAATGGATTGTGCAGTGATAGGGCTATTGGGAAACAGCAGGGTGAGTGTGGCAAGGAGACTAATCCAAAGACCACGGGATGTATTTTTATGCATGTGAACGATTTTGCCGGAAAATACAAAGACTTTGGAATTCTCACGTAATTTTTATGTTTCAACTCCTGCCAACGGCGCGCATTAATTGATTCTAGCTGGGGAGATCTTGTTTGATAGAGATGGCTTATTTGTTGGCCATGGCAGCTTGTGGTTTTTCCAAAAGATGTAGGAACTCTCTAGGAGATTGACCCGTAAATTTCTTGAAGGCTCGGTTGAAGGTGGCTTTGGAGTTGAAGCCACAATCATAGGCTATGCTGGTTAGCGTCAATTGTTGGTGCTCGCCGGCGCGTAACTTGTCCTTGATGGCTTCGACCCGATGAGAATTGATAAAATCATTGAAATTCATACCAAAACCATTGTTAATGATCTTGGAGAGTACAGAAGAATTGGTGTGCAGCTGAGTCGCGAGATCCTGCAGGCTTAAGCCTGGGTCTAGATAAGCTCCTTCTTTCATCGAAGTGCCCAACTTTTCTTTCCAGTGCTCCAACTCTGGAATGTCTTCCGTTTCTCTATTGGGTAGCGTTTTGGGGGTACTGACTGCCGGGGCAGGAGGAGGCACGAATTGTAGATTGTTGGGCAATTGCTTCGTACCCATATATCCAGCAATACTAATCACGTAGATGAAGATTGCTACTACGAAATAAGAGAACCAGTATTGGGCATAATTCATATCAATGAAATACTTGTCCACTAAATCATTGATAAAGCCGAATGCAATTAAGGCAATGGATGCATACAAAATGTTACGTAACCAGCTGAATTTGATTATTTCTGTATTGCTAAAGTTCTCATTAATGTAATTCCGATAATTCCTGTAAATCAGGATGGTGAGCGCTAGATAAATGAACATGGAAACATAGCCCAAGTCGTAGTAGAAACCGGCGATGTGATCCTGATAATATTTGGCCATGGTACCCTGCGTTCCGAAATGAAGTGGCAGTTCCTTGCCCTGAATGTGATGTTCAATCAATACTTCTGAAACATACATGAAAGCAAAGACTAAAATCATGCTGAGTCCTGGCAGGAAGTGTAGCCAATGTTTGCGTTCTAGCTTGAATTGTTGGTTGGAAATGGACAAAAAATAGAAGTAGATCAGTGGGCCAAAAAACAGAGAATTGTGGAAAGGGAAATAAAACATAAAGGTCGAATGATGATCATGACTATCATACCATCCTCCGAAACCTAGCATGTATTGGGAGATATGCAAACACAAGATGAAGATCAAAGCAGCTAGAAGTTTATCTGCCAAACCGCTCTCTTCAATACCGCGTTTCAATAACAGAATGAAGAACACCATTCCGTGAAGGAATCCCAACAAAAGAAGACTGCTCTGTTGTCCAAATTCAAAAAACATAACCAGCGGGTTTGATACAAAAAAAGGGAATATGAAAGGGTTCTCCCAATTAATATACGATGTAGGCCGAATTATGGACTTTTTAGCAGGAAACAAATAGCTTTTCTATAACAAAAGAAGGCCAGCGAAAGCCGGCCTGCGATAGATAATGTGGGATACTGTTTTGGTTAGTTGGGAAGAAGAAATAAAAAGCAAATTGACTATGGTTCGTTTGAGGATCTTACTTGGTTCTCTTCCCTGGTTTAGTTGGTTGTACTTGGTTTTAGCTGGAATTTGGTCTTAGAACTGATTCAAACTTCTTCTAGTACAGACAGGAAGTCTAAATCAGTTCTTAAGCGGTTTTCGGTTCTAGTTCGCTTCTATTGTAATCTTAATTAGTTCATTTACTGCAGGGTAGGTAAAGCCGTCGTTTACGATCACGACAGGGCCTCCTTCAGCTGGTCCAGAGTTACCACCCCCTCTAATCGGTTGATATTTACCTGCACCGGGATACTCATTTACTTCTGTACCTGAATCCCACAGTTCGATTAGGTTGGTAATGTCACCATTCAAGGCTATACCATTATTGAATAAGGCGATTCCTCCTTCGTCGAATGCCAAAAACAAGTCATTGGTTTCTACGAGCATCGTGGCTAGATTGAAATAATCTCCTTCAGAGGCTTTGAAAGTGAAGCTATAGCTTCCGCCGGGTAAGATTGGCCCAGGTCCACTCGCTCCATCAGGAGTATTGAATACACCAGATTGAGAAGCCTTTGTTCCATTACTTAAACTCGCTGCTAAGATGCTTGGATCTCCATCCTCAGCCAATTCTTCCAACCCTTCTCCTGCATCAGCCATGCCATCTACAAAGATCGGCGTGTTATTGGCATCGTGTACTGCCCATACTCCTGGAGCATATGGAGAAGTATATCCCGTCCAAGCCGTAAGGTCATTGATGAATTCTTCATTGTTCCCATCTTCTGCTACTGCTTCTAGCCCTGCACTAGAGGCTTCTCCGTCCGTGAATAAACGAATGCCACTTTTGTGGATGGCCCAACCACCTGGTGCCAATGGCGAAGGTAGGCTGCTTCCAGCAGAGATGTTTTCTATGGTAAAGGTGAATAGGGTTCCACCATCATGTTTTAAAGTAAGTCGGATAACTTGCTCATCGGCAGGATAAACAAAGCCGTCTCCCAGTTCACTGACCAGACGGACCACGCCGTTTTCAGTAGCACCAGTATTAGGACCAGCTTGTCTTGGTGCCTGGTCTGCTCCCACGCCTGGTTCTTGATTTACTTCCGTACCGGCATCCCAAAGGTCTACGGCACTGGTTACGTCTCCCACAATTGGATTGCCATTTTCATCATGTAAGCGCAAACCGCGATCTTCAAATCCATAAAATAGATCATTGGATTGCACGAACATAGTGGCGAAGGATAGATAATCACCATCACCGGCATGGAATTCTACGGACTCCTGCTCACCTGGAGCTAAGAATCCAATGGATCCGCTACTGGAATAATTGGTAACGGGAAGAATGTTTTCCACCGTTACCGTGAAATTAGCAGACTCCGAAGGAGTCGGATCGTCATCATCTTTGTTACAAGCGCTTAGGACAAAAACAGCCATCAGGGCGAATAATAAACTCTTCTTTTGCATTGCTCTTTCGTGTTAATTTGAGATTTTTTGATTTCGATTACGATGACAAAATTAGGGGACTGGCACCGGGTGGAAATCACAAAAAGATCACAAGTCTGTCACAAGGCGAGAGGAGTGTTCGGGGGACGACATCTTTGGCCTGTATATCACAAAAGTATCACAGCTTATGATTTCTGAATTTGATATAAGTAATTGATATATAGATATTTATGTCTGTGTGTGAGATGGGTGTCGTGCAGGCGACGAAGAGGGAAAGCAGTGGAATTAATGGAAAAAGACCTCACAGAAGCTATTGCCTTTGTGAAGTCTCTTAGGATTATGGATAGGTAGAAAAGCTCCTGGGAATTAATTGCTGCGATAAGCCAAGGACCGTCTGGTTATCTCTCATAGTATTATCGCAATAGAATACGTCTTGAGCACCTAAGGCACGATTGCTGCATCAACTCTAGAAACGCCTGCGGAAATACTACCTGATAGTTCTGTAGTGCTGTCAATCTTGAATTTTACACCTAGCTGAACATTGAATCAGCTAGTGGTAGTTCTGTTATCAACCTCAGCTCAAGAAGCTCGGTAGGGGCTTCCGAATTCAGATTGATCCCCGTCTAGCTAGATTCGGTAGGATCCCGTAACCCATCGGCCAGTGCAAGATCTTACTGTTGGACAGTTTAGAATGTCTCTTTTCTTCAAAGAGAGGAGGGACTGACATATTTCTTGGTGTTCGGAAGGGAACGGTTGCTAGCACTTAGTAGTACATAGATTACGTCACCGTGGAAAACGTACTTGTTTTCTAAAGTTTGATTTCTGAAGTTGGTAAATACGTGTATTGACCAACAAGGTAGGGGAATCTGTTAAGCTAGTTTGAATGTCTTTAAAGCATTCGTGGGCTTCGCCGGTATTAGGCATGTATAGATCAATATGCTTTCCTTGGAAAGTGATACCATCTTGTCCATTCCGGTAGGTAGGAGAGGGGACTAAACAAGTCACAAAAAGCGCGATTTAATTTATCACAAAAGTATCACAGAATTGTGCTGTTTTTATCATGAAATAGCTCGGTGGACTCCTTTCTATTATGCTGATAAATAGGGTTTTGCAAGAAGTTGAAGTCTAAGTGTCCCCACAAGGACAGTTGTCACTAAATTACGCGACATCATAAATCCAATTCAACAAAGCTGTGTTACATTGTAGTTGTATTTATTCAAGCATACCAAAACAGCTAGATACCAGGCCTTATGAAAAGAATCCTCACCGTAGAAGATGATCGGAACATCCAAGAACTTTTTAATATTCACCTAACTGATTTGGGGCATAGAATTGAAGTAGCCTTTGATGGGCAAGAAGGACTAGATAAAGCCCTAACGAATGAATATGATTTGATCATCCTGGACATCATGTTACCGAAGATGGATGGTATGGAGGTTTGCCGAAGAATCCGAGCAGAGGAGGTCCGGACGCCAATCCTGATGCTCACTTCAAAGTCTGAGGAGATCGATAAGGTATTAGGACTTGAACTGGGTGCGGATGATTATATGACTAAACCCTTTGGAATCCGGGAGTTTCAGGCGCGCGTAAAGGCTTTGCTTCGTCGCATGGATCAGTGGAAGGCACTAGCACAGAAAGAAGGGGAGCATCCTCCAAAACTACAGTTCGGTGATCTAGGCATAGACTTGGATAAAAGGAAAGTGACGATTAACAATGAACGCGTAGATCTTTCTCCAAAAGAATTTGAGCTGCTATCGCTCTTAGCCTCCAATCCTGGCAAAAGTTATGACCGAAATAAGATCCTAAACCTCGTTTGGGGTTACGACTTTGACGGCTACGAACATACCGTAAATTCACATATCAATCGCCTGCGCGGTAAGATTGAACCCAATTTGCAGACCCCCACTTATATCTTGACTACCTGGGGCGTAGGTTATCGCTTCAACGAAGAGTTAGTAACCGTATCCTAAATCCCAGCCCTTACAAACCTAAAACATGTCAAAATCGAATAATTTATTCTACTGGAAGATTTCCGGGGTCTTCTTATTACTACTCAGTGTACTTGGAGTAGGGTACGTGATGATTACCAGTTTCGTCGCAGAACGTTATCATCAAGAGGTAAACCAACGCCTATATGGTACCATTGCCGATAGCACCACTAACAATGTCAAAATTTTGCCGAATGGCGAAGTGGACAAAGCTTCACTACAGGATGTGATGCATTCCATGATGGTGATCAACCCTAGTGTCGAAGTCTATCTATTGGATACTCAAGGGGACATCATCACATATGTGGCTCCGCACAAAAAGATTAAACTAAAATCGGTAGACTTGGGTCCCGTCTTGAATTTCATTGATGGAGATCGTGAAAAAATGATTGTCGGTGATGATCCACGTCATCCTGGTGACCGAAAAGTATTTTCTGCTGCTCGTATTATCGATCAAGAAGAACTTAAAGGCTATGTCTATATTATCCTAGCGAGTGAGGAACAAGCTGCCGTTACCACTAATCTTTTCGGTAGTTATATCCTTAAATTGGGAACATGGTTCTTCTTCCTGGCTTTGGGATTAGCCTTATTGGTTGGACTCTTAGCCATCTGGTATTTGACCCGAAACCTTCGGCGTATTATCGATACGGTGCGGCGTTTCAAGGAGGGCGATTATCAAGCCCGAGTCTACTTGAAGCGCCAAGGAGAATTGAGCTCACTGGCTGATAATTACAATTCCATGGCAGATACGATTGTGGCCAATATTGAAGAGTTACAGGGCGTGGAGAAGCTGCGGCGTGAATTGATTGCCAATGTTTCGCATGATCTTAGAACGCCTCTGGCTATTATGCAAGGTTATGTGGAAACTTTGTTGATTAAAGAAGATAATCTGTCGGTAGAAGAGAGAAGGAAGTATCTGAATACGATCTTAAATAGTAATGAAAAATTAGCTAGACTCATTGCTCAACTTTTCGAATACTCTAAGCTCGAGGCAAAGCAGCTAGAGCCCAAGAAAGAGCCGTTCTTTATTTCGGAGCTGGCGCAGGATGTTTTCTTCAAATACCAGATTTTGGCCAAAGAACAGGGGATTACCATGGACCTGGTTTGTCCTCCAGACTTGCCAATGGTCTTCGCTGACCTGGGCATGGTGGAGCGAGTAGTGCAAAACCTGATGGATAATGCCTTGAAATTTACACCGGACGGTGGAAAAGTTACCATCGAACTAAATAGTATCGGAGGGAATGTCGAGGTGAAAATTGCGGATACGGGCCCAGGAATACCTGAAGAAGAGCAGTCCTACATCTTTGAACGTTACCGACAGATGGCTCCAGGGGCAGAGAAGAAGGGAACAGGCTTAGGCTTGGCTATTGCCAAGAAAATGTTGGATTTACATGATGCTACGATACAGGTGCAAAGTCGATTGAATGAAGGCACGGTATTTTGGTTCCAGTTGCCTTCACACCAACAAATGGCCTTTGCTAATTAAGACCTAAGAAGCTCGATGAGCTTCTAAACGAAGTAATAAATAGGATTCAGTTCAGTGCTGTTGCCGGATCATTGGTCGGCAACAGCTTTTATTTTTTAGAATTGATACTTGATTTGAGCACCCAATTCCGTTCGTACCGGACCATTAATCTCTTCTAAGCCGCTACCAATTGTCTCTTGATCAGACCAATACAACTGAGCGAAGCGAGCTTCTATCGTCATGTTACGGATTCCCTTATATCTCAAGTTGAAATAAAACCTACTTCCTCGATTATAGTAGGCAGGAATGGAAAAGGTATAGAGCAGGTTGTTTTCAAAGTTGTAAAAGCGTACTTGGAATCCATCTGTATCAAATAAGGCATAACGAGTAGTAAAGGATAAGGGGAAGCCGATCGGTTTGAAGATGATGTCCTGGTATACGGCAAACCCATCTTGGTAACTGTTGATCTCATTATCCGCAAACCCTAGGTCTACTCTAGATCTCAATTCTATTGCACTACTTACTTTATAGGAGAAGTTGAAGCGGGTTTGAAATCTGCGACTCGGCAATATGTCATTGGATTTTGTCTCAAAGATGGGCACATTGCGTTGCTTGATCTCATCTCTCACCTCTATAAAGGCGGTATATCTTCGTTTCTTGAAGTGAGTCAGTCGGAACCTATATTCATACCCGCGACTGGGAGCATCGACTTGAAAACGTATCCAAGGATGTTCCCAAACGTCGAAATAGGCAGATATGATCCAATCTCTGTGTGGCCTAACGACAATTCCGGTATACAATCCTGTCTCATTCCTGGCTCCACTCGTTTCCGCGAAAGCATTAGAATTGATGGACCAATAATCACGAGGGTAATGGCGAAACAAGAGTGCAAAGTCTACCTTGGGGTCAAGGCCGGTCAATAGACCATTTAGCGTCGCAATACTACCATTATCGCTGACTGCCGTTTCCCCGAAAAGGTTGAACTTACCTAAGCGATAGTTGTAATCTACACTAGCATTGATCAATTCACTCCCTCGGAAGTAGAATTGATTATAGGGTTGAATCCGGCTCTCTAAGGGCTTGCTGAATTGATGGAATACGCCATTCAAGGCAACGTGCCCTTTATCCAATTTATATTTCACGCTACCTCCAGCAGTCAACTTTTGTATAACATTCCGATCTTCAATCTCTCTGGCGGTTCGGTGCAACCCGGTAGCATTCAAGGAAGAAATACTAGCTTCCAAAATATCAGTATCCGTAGAATCCGGTAATACCAAGTTACCATCTATACTTTGATAGGAACCAAAAAGGGTCAATTCTACATCCTCTCCAAGGCCTAAGGTCGCTCCCGCCCCTCGTAAGAAATTGACCTCGTTTACAGAGGAGTAAGCCCGTAATTGGCGACCACTTCTCTTGATGGTGGCTACCTGGGCACTTTTGCCATAGTTGAAGCCTGTAAAAAAGATCAAACCTTGCCCTAAACTCACGCCATAATCACCGATGGCCAAAGCCTTGATGGTTTGATTGTAATTACGTAGATAGAAATGGGCAGAATAGAAGTCAAAGCCTTGTGTATTGCTCCCTTTGAAAAACTCCTCTCCTCGGTCTTTTTCAGCCGTTATGCCATAGCTGAGCCGATTGCCATAAGAATGCTTAAACCTGAGGTAAAGCTGATTTTGATCGCCTAAATACCGACTAGCAGTTTCTCCTTCTGCCAAAGGGCGATATCCCTTTTGCTCCTCCACAACGGTTTGCCAACGACTATAGAATTCATTTTTCCCCTCGCTAATCATTTCCAAAATCGACAATTGATAGTCATCGACATGCCCTTTGACCGTAACATAGGGAACCACCTTTCGAATAGTAGCTAGATCCAGTCCCGGAACGGCTTGCAACTCATAAATGGATATTAGGTCACCGACCATCTCCCTGTATCGTAGAAGATTTAAGACCTGAACGTCAGTGAATAAACCAATTTCACGGATTTCTGATTCGCTTGCTTCGTTAAGGTCGAGCGGAGATGCCGCAAAAGCGTCTAAGTATTCGAAGGCCGTGTTGAACTCAAAATCGCTTTCTTCATCAGCATTTAGTAGGATATCTTCTATGATTTCGCCCTTTATGTCTGGTAGCGGAATGGAATCCGTCTGAGCGAGTAGGGTAGGACCAATTAATACGAAAAGGAAAAGAGGGATGTATTGCCAGTTCATGTTTGTTTTTGGTATGGGGATTTCCCCCTAAAGGTATTTCTTTCTTTACACTTTTTCTAGTTCGTAGCTGGCTTCTTCCACGGTGCAGTTGTCTAAATGACTTTTAGCCCAAAAATCCGGTCTAAGGTAGTGCAGCGCTTTGGCTTCCAGGGGATCTTTGCGCAATTCGGCAACCTCACGTTCAAAAATTGAAAAAGCGGTAGCAGCTTCCGATGGAGGCAGCATCGCCAATTTCTTCAGGAAGTCCAGCAGGAGAACCTGTGTTCTGTTTTTGAACGGAAATTTGTTGACAAACCTGCTTAGCGGTGAAAGGAAGTAAGACATGAGATCATATTGCTTCGTCTCAAACAAGCACATTATTTGTAGAAGACTGGCGTAGATCTGCAAATCTTTCGGCAGCTGAGTATTTTTGATGAGGACAATATTATTAAGGAAGTCCAAAGCCTTTTCAAAGTCCGCAATAGCAAAGTGCAGGTAGGCATATTTGAATTCAAAAAGCAATGAGCGATACTCATCCATATAATTATCAAAAACCTCCAGGCTATTCTGGATTTCTGGAATCAGTGCAATGCCAGCCTGAAAGTCATTGTACAGTAAGGTCTTGTTCAGCTTGGAGAGGTTCTGATATACACTCGCCAGCATTTTGGAATTATCATTTAAATCTTCCCAAGCATTATCAATAAAGGCATTGAGGTGGGAAAGATAATGTTCAAAGTCTTCCTTCTGATGGGTGAGGAATAGGAGCATCAATAGATAGTAGAGACTTCGGATATATAGATCGGGATCCTTACTGCTCATCCTAGGATCTTCTACGAACAGATTAACCCACTGTGCAGCACTTTCACGCGCTTTGGCAAGGTCCATATTGATGTAGTGCAACCACATCCATGACTGATACAAATTTGCTTTTTCGAAAAAGGTCAATTGGCGACGATCCAATCCCTCAGGAACATGAGTATTGAAGAATTCGAAACTTTTCAGTCGGTCCTCCACTGTAGTGGCATGCCCAACCTGAATGTAATAGCCATGTATCTGAATATTTAGAGCAGAAAGGAGATTGATATCATGTGTAATTTGGCTTCTCTGCAACGATTCCATAAGTAGCCGCTCCATTTTATTCTCCACTTGTCTACTGTGGGTAACATGACGACTTTCTATGAGCTTTTGAAATTCTAGAATTTCGAGATGCAGAACATCCTGATGATGATCCACTGCTGTTTGCTTAATTCTTTCCAACAGTCTCAAGCTCTGCATGTACATTCCCTTACCATATAAAATGCGAGCGAAATCTAGTTGTTCGCGAATCTGGATGTCGATGTTCTTCTGGATATAGATTAATCGAAGGCTAGTGAGGATTTGCTTGTAGAGGTGACGTTTCAGGTTGGGTAGGTGGCGTTTTTCTATACGGGCTACCTTTTTGATGATGATTTTGTCATCGTACTGGGGCATCCGGTCCAACACATCAAAAAGCTGCAAGAATTTACTATCACCACCGCTCTGTGAACGGCTAGCGTACAATTTGAAATTCCGTTTTTCGGCCTTAGTTAAGGACTTTATTAAAATAAATAGCTGGTCCTTTTGTGTGTTGGGCATAACAAAAAGTTAGGCGTTAAAGTATTGATAAAGAGAGAAATAGGTTGGTTAGGACCAGTTTGAATTTAACATCGGTGCGCAATTTTCGCTGGGCTGAAATGTTGCCTGCCCATACATTTGCTTTCAGAAGTATTGATAAAAACAATGATAGCAGAGCAAAATTGGCGCCAACAGAAAATTTGCGGTTGAACGAGCATTGTTTATTTCAAACTAACGTTTAGTTCACACAAATTTAAGTAAAATGAAGAAAATAGAGGCAATTGTACGCCTTTCCCGTTTCGATAAAGTGCGAGATGCACTTGCGGGTATTGGGGTCAACTTTTTTACACTCAGTGATGTCAAGGGTTTCGGCCTTCAAAAAGGTAAGAAACTAGTATATCGCGGAAGCGTTTACGACTCAGATTACATAGCACGTTTACAGCTAGACATTCTTTGCGAAGACGAAAAAGTATCAGCTATTGTAGACACAATCATCGAATCTGCCAGAACTGGTGAAGTAGGAGATGGAAAAGTTGTTGTAGTTGATGTAAGTCAAGTAACAAGAATTCGTACAGGAGAAAATGGTGCTGAAGCCATTTAATTGAATAAAGCAAATAGCCAAACAAACACGAACACTTTAGAACTTTCTTTTATAGTCCCTTACCTAGCTTTCATAATCCTACATTTCCTAGCCACACCAAATTAGCCCAATTTACCTCATCCTCTGAGGAACCATTGACAACTGGCTATTAAACCAACCAATCAAGAAAAATCAAATTATTGCCGCTGTTATTATGCGCTAATGCGCTGATTTCAGGTTTGACAATTTTTTAGTTAACAATACACAAACTAATCAATATGGACTTGGGTTTATTTACCGCGAATAACACATGGATGTTGGTGTCTACGGTACTGGTATTCATCATGCATTTAGGCTTTTCTACGCTAGAAGCTGGTTTTGTACAAAAGAAAAATGTTGTAAACATCCTATTCAAGAATGCCATGATCATCGCGATCGGTATTCTTACTTACTACATCATGGGTTTCAACTTGATGTACCCTGGTGAAGCTTATTCTGGTGGCTTTTTTGGCTTCGCAGGATTTGGCCTTGATCCAGGACCAGACTATGTGCCGATTGAGTACGTAGATGGTGCATATACTTATTGGACAGACTTTATATTCCAGGCAATGTTTGCTGCTACCGCTGCCACGATTGTATCGGGTGCTGTAGCAGAACGTATCAAATTAGGACCATTCCTACTTTTCGCTACACTATTGGTAGCCGTTGCTTACCCAATCACTGGTATGTGGAAGTGGGGAACAGGATGGTTGGATGCAATGGGCTTTGCTGACTTTGCTGGTTCTACACTTGTACACGCCTGTGGAGGTGCTGCCGCTTTAGCGATCGTGATTTTACTCGGGCCACGTTCCGGTAAATACACAGATAAAGGGATCAAGCCAATTCCAGGTCACAGTATGCCACTAGCCGCTATCGGTGTGTTCTTACTTTGGTTCGGATGGTTCGGATTCAACGGTGGGTCTGTATTAAGTGGTGATCCAGAAGGTGTTTCTCTTGTATTCGTTACTACCTCTCTGGCGGCTTCTGCTGGCGCCATTGGAGCCTTCGTTGCTTCTTACTTAATGTTCAAATCTTTTGACCTTTCCATGGTATTGAACGGTATCCTAGGTGGTTTGGTAGGTATTACTGCTGGTGCTGATGTAATCTCTCCAGGTATGTCAATCATTGTAGGAGCCATTGCGGGTGTGATCATCCCATTCTCTGTAGTATTCTTTGATAAGATTAAGATTGATGACCCTGTAGGTGCAACTTCTGTACACTTAGTATGTGGTATCTGGGGTACGTTGGCAGTGGGAATCTTCGGAGGAGCTAATTTCCTTACACAGTTGATTGGTACGCTTTCAGTAGTTGCTTTCACCTTCGTATTCTCTATCGCAGTAGGATATGCAATCAAAGTAACGATGGGCTTAAGAGTATCAGAAGAAGAAGAAATGAAAGGATTAGATATCGGAGAACACGATATGATGGCTTACGCTGATTCTGTTGAAAGTGCAGCCTTCAATCTATCCATGAAATAAACTCAACTTACGGCTACGGCTAGAGGGAGGAGTCTTCTCCTAAAGATTTTTCCCTCTAGGCTCTTGCGCTTTTTTCATCATTCGAACAAAAAAATGGCCCCTGACTTTCGCCAGGAGCCGACATCAAGAAAACGGTAGAATAACCGAATTCTCGACCATAATTAAGTGAATCAAAATTAAGGTTTTAACCGAAAAAACAAAACTCCTTTGAGAGGATCGCTTATTCGCTGGTTTCTTGATGATCATGACAGGACTTCCAAATGCTTTTGGGAGCCCCTGGGCAACCTATTCTGTTTAACGACTTTTAAAAACAATGATCATGAGACTTTTCAAAACCTTAATCTTGATGCTAGTAATGGGGCTTACCCTTCAGGTGAGTGCTCAAAGTACAGACGCAACAGCTACTACTGAAAAAGAGATTGCTGTTAACGCGGATACAGCAACAGAGGCTACTGCCGAAGAGGAAGAAGATGAAGAACCCAAGTTGACTTTTTCAGGATCTGTGGACACGTACTTTAGAACGAACTTGAACGGACCAAACGATATTTCCAAAAGTGGAATCGTAGCTCCAGCTACTTCATTTGCAAATTTGCCAGGCTTCTCATTAGGTATGATCAACTTGATTGCTTCATACGAAACAGCTAAGGGTGGGGTAGTGGCCGACTTGGTTTTTGGACCAAGAGGATCCGATGCAGTTTTTGCATCTCCATTGTACTCTAACTCAGCGCAGATCGTTAATCAACTTTATGCCTACTGGAATGTATCAGAGAATGCAACGATAACCATGGGTAATTTCAATACTTTCTTAGGGTATGAGGTGATTTCTCCTACTGCGAACTTTAATTACTCTACCTCGTATATGTTTTCATATGGTCCATTCTCTCATACTGGTTTGAAGCTGGATATTTCTTCTGAAAGTGGCTTTAGCTTCATGGCTGCTATTTTGAATCCAACGGATATTACTGAATTCAACCCAAGCGGTGACTATTTCTTTGGTGTACAGGCCGGATATGGTGGATTTTACCTAAACGGTTTGTTTGGAGATGGTTACTCTCAAGTAGATTTGACGGGTGGTGTAGATGTATCTGAAGATTTCTACCTAGGGATTAATGCTACTCTTGCTGATGCGGGAGATGAAGTTGGATTCTCTGGTGTTGCTTTGTACGCTCAATTGGCAGCTAGTGATGACTTCAAGATTGGGGCAAGATTCGAATTGTTCCAGGATGATGCCGTGGTTTTTGCTGATTTTGCAGATACTAATGCTTCTGATTTCACACTAACTGGTAGCTATACCACAGGTAACTTGACAATCATCCCGGAATTGAGATTTGATTCTGTTTCTGAAGATGTATTCTTCGATGGTGATGGTGCACCAAGTGGAAGTCTAGCCTCCTTCTTACTAGCGTTTGTATACGGATTTTAATCTGTTTTTACCCCTCTTTTGTGGAGGTGTAGGAGTAGAGCTGACAATAATTTTATAAAAAATTTGAAAAACACATTTTAACGATGGCAAAATCAAAACTAGAGTACATCTGGCTTGATGGATCAGAACCAACACAAGGACTAAGAAGTAAAACAAAGATTCTTAAGGATTTCAGTGGTAAATTAGAAGACTGCCCAATGTGGTCTTTTGACGGTAGCTCTACCGGTCAGGCTTCCGGTGGTGCTTCAGATTGCTTATTGAAACCAGTGGCTATTTACCCAGATCCAGATCGTAGAGATGGATTCTTAGTAATGACAGAGGTATTGAGTGCTGACGGTACTCCACACGCTACTAATGGCCGTGCTACCATTGCTGATGATGACAATGATTTCTGGTTCGGCTTCGAGCAGGAGTACTTCCTTTGGGATCCAGAAACGAACTTACCACTAGGTTTCCCTGTAGGGGGATACCCAGAACCACAGGGGCCTTACTACTGCTCTGTTGGTGCGAAGAATGCATACGGACGTGAAATCATCGAAGAGCACCTTGATATTTGCTTGGATGCAGGCCTTAACGTAGAAGGTATCAACGCAGAGGTAGCTGCCGGACAGTGGGAATTCCAGGTATTTGCTAAAGGTGCAGCCGAAGCTGGTGACCAAATCTGGGTAGCTCGCTATCTATTGGAGAGAACTGCTGAGAAATACGGTGTAGCCATCAACTGGCACTGTAAGCCAATCCAAGGTGACTGGAATGGTTCTGGTATGCACGCTAACTTCTCTAACTCAGTCTTGCGTGAGGCTGGTAACAAAGAAACTTACGATACAATCTGTTCTGCTTTCGGAGCTTCTCCAGAAGTGATCAAGGAATGTATCGATGTATATGGTGCAGATAATCACCTACGACTTACCGGATTGCACGAAACGCAATCAATTGACAAATTTAGCTACGGAATCAGTGATAGAGGAGCTTCTATCCGTATTCCAATTGCAACAGTAGAGAACAACTGGAAAGGATGGTTAGAAGATCGTCGTCCAAACTCTGCTGCTGATCCTTACAAAGTAGCTGCGGTAATTATCAAGACTGTTAAGTCTGCATAACATACAGTATGAAGAACTAAAATCAGCTCTAGTTCCTGCATAGGAATATGCCATTGCCTGCCCTGCTTTGCAGGGCGGGTTTTTAGCTTTCCTGCTGGGAATGAGCTTTGCAAAAGCCTCTCAAACAAGCAGTTTGAGAGGCTTTTTTTATGGGCATAACCCCTTCTTGTCTTCTTTTTCAAGATCAACTACCATCTTATCCAGAACGGCCACAAATAATTTCTTGATTTAGTTATTTTTGCAGACCAAAATTATTAATGCTATGGCCCTATCACTCCAACACGCTGTCCTAGACCGCTTTCTCAGATACGTGAAAATTGATACACAATCTGATCCTCATTCCACCACTCATCCTTCCACTGAAAAACAAAAAGACCTGGGTCGAGTCCTAGTGCAAGAATTATTGGACTTAGGTATAAGCGATGCCGAATTAGATGAGTATGGATATGTCTATGCAACTATTCCGTCCAATAGCAATAAGGACGTACCTGTGATCTGTTTTTGTTCACATATGGATACCTCGCCGGACAGTAGCGGAACGGGTGTGAAACCATTGGTACACCATAATTACCAAGGGCAGGATTTAGTGCTACCAGACGACGAGAGTATTATCATCAAGCAAGCGGATCATCCTGACCTCAAGGAGCAAATTGGTAATGATATCGTGACCGCGAGCGGAACGACCTTATTGGGGGCTGATAATAAGGCTGGAGTAGCTGCCATTATGGACGCTGTACGCCTGTTAATGGCAAATCCTGAGCTAAAGCATGGAAAGATCCGTGTTCTTTTTACGCCGGATGAAGAGATTGGCAGGGGGGTAGATAAAGTGGATATGGAGAGATTGGGCGCAGAATTTGGTTATACCGTGGATGGAGAGAAAAGAGGAACTTTGGAGGATGAAACCTTTTCGGCCGATGGAGTGACTATTAAGATACAAGGGGTAAGCGCGCATCCAGGTTTTGCTAAGGGTAAACTAGAAAGTGCAATTAAGATTGCAGCTGACGTACTGGCAGCATTACCGAAGGATCGACTTTCACCAGAAACGACAGAGGGTAGGCAAGGTTTTATACATCCTGTCCAGGTTAGTGGTATTGCAGAACAGGCAGAGATCAAATTTATTATCAGGGATTTTACGGAGGCTGGACTCCAGGAGAACGAAGCTATCTTGCAAGAAACATTGAACCAAGTGCTAAGCGGATATCCAAATTCTAGTGCGGAGTTCATTGTGAAGGAGCAGTATCGCAATATGAAAACGGTCTTGGATCGATATCCGCAGGTAGTCGAGAATGCAGTAAATGCAATTGAGCGGGCAGGCATGTCAGCCATAGCTTCTAGTATTAGAGGGGGTACGGATGGATCCCGCTTATCCTTCATGGGCTTACCCTGCCCCAATATTTTTGCAGGTGAACATGCTTTTCATTCGAAGTACGAATGGGTTTCTGTGCAGGATATGGAAAAATCAGCCGAGACATTGATTCACTTGGCTATGATTTGGGAAGAGCGAGCTTAGGACAAAAAAAGCGTCATTATCGCTCGAGCCAGGATAATGACGCATAATCATGCTAGGATAAAATCTGTTGAAAACTAATTCTTAGTTCTGGAATTATGATGACCCCGATCTTGGTCGGGACGGCGTTTTGCGTTTCAAAATTCTGTTCATTAGGACATTTTTCATGTCGTTTCCTACCTAATAGATACCGTTTAATTGTTTTTCGCTGCTTGTATGATAAATTTTTTATAAGTTTTTTTCTAAATATTGGAAAAACGCTTATCTTTCGACTGCATTCAACGATGAAACACTACACAAAATTGAAAATTTCCAATTTAAAATATAATCATAGGGATGACTTTTGGGCCCTGTCAGTCAAGTGCTGGTAGGGCTTTTTTTATATACTCCCCAAATCGGAAGAAAAGTCCGATGAAAGTGGCCAATCTGCAATGAGGTAGATTGGCCATTCTTCTTTATGTCTATTTGATATCTATATTTTTCGACAACTATAAATAACTGATTTATCGTTGTATCATGAATTTTTTCCTGTAAATAGCTTCTTCATTGTAAAACTGTAACCAATAAACTCCTGGAGGAAGCGCGTTCAAATCTATTGCAGTACTTATTCTCCCATTCTGCTTCTGCTCGATGGGTTCTTTATGTACAATACCTCCTTGAATATCGACTATCTGTATTCGACTTATTGGTTCCGGAATTTGACTAGCGTTGAAATGTAGCGTGCTGCTGGCTGGGTTAGGAAATAAGTCAACCTGAGACGGGAAATTCATCCTACTATTTTCCTTATGCCTGCTAGCCATAGTACCACTTCTTCCATCTCTTGACCTGTTCAGGGCGACTAAGGGCTCGTTCGTAAGGGCACATCCATTAAGCATTATATCGTCAAGGTACAATTGATCATCCTCAGATGATCCATCAATCTGAAACCTTAGTACACTTGTTGAGCTGAATGGCCCCTGCAGTTGGACGGATTCAAATTGGGGTTTTTCATTGTCAAAATCTCTGGCTTGCCTCCATTCAGCGACTGGAGTAAAAGTTTTTCCTGCATTGGAGGACAGATGTAAACTAAAGCCCTCCTTAAGTGTTCCCATCCCGCGGGAAGTAAAGGCAAACTGAATCTCTATCTCGGAGAGGCCGCTTAGATCCAAGCTGTAGGTTTGCAGGCCTGATTGCTGACGAGGGCCTGCTAGTCTAATGCACCATTCTCCGCTATTGGCAAATGCTTGGTCCTGCTCTGATCGGCGGACCATTGCCTCACCTTGCCAAATTCCCCATCCTGATTCAAAATCAGAATTTCCGATCACTTGAGCACTGCAGGCTAATTCACTACAAGGCGTGCAAGTCCCGCCGCAATCAATTCCCGTTTCTTCCCCGTTTTGAATTCCATCATTACAAGTATCCACGGTGGCTCTAATGCAGAAAGCGACACTGGCAGCGGCTGAAAATTCGCTGCCTGCGATAAGAACAGCACCGTTGGAGTCCGTCAGCTGAAAGTTGCCTTCTCCATAGTTACAGCAAATTCCATCCCCATAACTATCCTGAATGCTAAACACGTACTGTCCTTCAGATAGTACAATTTGTTCAGTATAAGTCGACAGACCTACGGCTTCCGTGAATGGGCCGCCCGTGGCAACCGTTACCCCTTCTGGGCTTCTAATGGACCAGCTGGTTTCTTCGGGATAGTGGTCGAATTGTATACTTAAGGTTAATGTCTGATCAAAGCAAATACAGGCATCACAGGAGCCGCCACAGTCTATGTCTTCCTCGTCTCCATTTAATATGCCATCGTCACAAGTAGGACACGGTAAACAATTGGGCCCACCACAATCGATCCCCGTTTCTTGTCCATTGAGTACGCCATCCAGGCACCCCAAGCAATTATCACAAGTTAAAGCATTGAGGGCCTTACCCGCATTGACACGGCCATATCCTAGATCGGGCGACCAGGTTCCATTTCCCTGTCCGGGTATGAAAGGATTATATTCATATCCGCCGACCTTATCGCAGGAACTTTCCAACATATAGCGAGCTTCGGTCGCCAATAAATCGGGGGCAGTAGAGAGAATAAGAGCCAGCACCCCGGCTACATTTGGACAAGCAGCAGATGTCCCATTAAAATTATCTAAATAGTTCCCTTCCTCCCAACCGGTTGCTCCACTATTATCTAGGGTTGAAATTTTTACTCCTGGAGCCGCTACATCGACCCCTGACCCATGATTCGCTCCCCACCAAGTCTCCCCATCACAGGATTGTAAGGATTTCCGCTCATTACACATGCTCATGGCAGTGACGGCTATAGTCTTTGGATAGCTAGCAGGGTAACTGACTTCTCCATTTTGATTGCCTGCGGCAAAAACCACTGGACTTCCCAATCCTCTCCGTCCAAAACGGAGGGCATTGTCAATGGCTTCATTGATGAGAGAAGAAGGGCTACCTCCTCCCCAAGAATTGCTGAGAATATCTGCTTGACCTTGCTCCCAAGCCCAATTGATCGCGTTGGCAATCCAGCCATTAGTCGTAACCCAATTATTTGCTGCTCGATAAGCCACTCTAATAGGTATTACCTTACTATCGTATGCTATTCCTGCTATTCCAATTCCATTGTTTCCAACCGCAGCTACCACGCCGGCACAAGCCGTACCATGCGCGTCAGCTGAGTTTGCTGCGCCAAGAGAACCTTGACCTGTAGCATCATATCCTGGGAGAAGATTAGGTGCCAAATCCGGATGCTGAAGATCAACGCCCTCGTCGATGATGGCAACCTTTATAGCGGAATTTCCTGTACTGATATTCCAGGCGGCGTACACATTCATATCTGCCTCGGCAGTGCCGCCATAGAACAAGGTGTTTTCGCCATCATTGTGAATCGCCCACTGTTCTTCTATCATGGGATCTGAAGTATGCATGGGATGTAGTAAGCGGATAAAGTCCGGCTCGGCAAATGTAAACCAACCTTGTTCATACAGCCAATTAGCTAAATCGATTGTAGACCAGGCCGATGGAGTATTTACTTGTATGTTCAGAAGCGTTGGATCTTTTTCACGGTAGGAGTAGCTTATTTGGTGATCCTTATGCACGAGTTTCTTGAAGGAGGGTAAGAAGCTGGGATCTTTTAATCTAGCGAAAATCTGCTTATTCGGAATTTGTAAAGTTCCATCTGTATAAGTATAAATTGGCGATGCCTTTGCTACTGTGGCAAGTGATTCCAGTCGGCGACACATTTCAATAACCTCTTGTTGGGAGAGTCCGGACTTGCACCGAAGCAAGCTGAGTGCAGGATGTGGGATCTCGGATGTAGGATCAAAGGGATGTAAGTGTTCTTCCTTGGCGACGATTTGTTCTTTGCTGTCGGCACCGATTCCTTTAGTAAAGGTTATGCCGATCATTTCGGGCCATACTTCCAAATGCTCTTTACCATTTGGGCCGTAGAAAAAGGTTTGGGAAAGAAGGGCTTGAGAAATAAGAAGAGCAATACTGAATAAAAGTACTTTGCGCTGTTTCATGACTGCAGTTTGGGCTTAGTTAAATTTGCGCAAGACAGTCGATGCTGACCATCAAGCAATACTGCTTAGTCATTGTTCATAATGTAAAAGGCAAAGTGCTTTCGATTAGGAAAGCTTTGGGAGGAGCCAAAGTGTTTTACTGTGGAAATCAAGCAGGATTAGAAACCTAGATGAGACCAATTGTTGTGTAAGTAGGCCTGCTTTCTACAAAAATATATAAAAATAATATAATATAAAAATATGAGATTAAACTTTTAGGTTGACCTTATTCCAAAATAAAAAGGCCAGACGGGATTACCGTCTGACCTTTCTCTATCTTTCTAAAAATCAGATTTATTGGATAACGACAAAGCGTTTAGTAATAATCTGATCTTTCGTTGTTATATGCATGAAGTAGACTCCTGCACGCAGATGATCCGCGTTCAGTTCTTGTTGTTGTCTTCCTGCTTCCACTTGCATGGCTTCCTTACTGATCATTCTACCAGAAATATCAGTAATCTGAAGTTGCACCTGAGCTGCTTTTTGCATTTCAAAGCTTAAGGTTATCTGTCCTCTTGTTGGATTTGGATATAAACCTACAGCAGTAATGATGTCGGTCGCGCTCTGAGCTAGTGGAGTTTGATTGTTGAGTCGAGTACCAACACCACCAACACAACCAGAAATGCTTACATCATCAATGTA
>ENA-UENX01000186-UENX01000186.1-marine-metagenome-genome-assembly--contig:-NODE-186-length-33103-cov-3.953916_pt1 | contig 33103 bp, 37 predicted proteins | sample MGYA00237875_ERZ529327 | MGnify/ENA primary metagenome ERZ529327 (study PRJEB26372, sample SAMN05368347) | marine metagenome | biome: cultured habitat; feature: ocean water; material: water; isolation... | reverse complement strand
TTGACTGCATATCTCGGCGGAATATCTTTCATTCCATTTTTGATTGTTTCTGGTAACTCAAGGTCCATCTCAATCATCACCTGGGGTTGCATCGCCAGGATGACCCGGTCAGCTTCTTTTCTGATCTGACCATATTCTTGGTCGTCTCCCACTAACTCGACTGTGCCATTACTGTTAACCCTCATTCTCTTGAGTTCTCGATTGAGTTTTACTCTGGGTCCGATTTGATCTGCGAATGCACGTACGAGTGCATCATTTCCACCTTCCAGTTCGAACATGCTGAGTTGTTCGTCGATGACATCTGGACTTCGGCGTGGGTCGTCGTACCAGAGTCGCAACCCCAGCAGTTGTTCCAGCGATAGGGGTTTTTCCGGGACCCCCTGATCATCTGGACCGCCTCGTTGTTTCTCATATCCTGTTCGTCCACTGGTTCGGTACTGCCATTCCCCATCACCTTGCTGACTCACTTCAAAGTTGTCGCGCAACCAGTCGCGCATTGCATCGGCCAATTCAGCTGTCACTGGGCTGTCTGTAGCAATCCACGGCCCAACCTTGGCGGCCAGTTCTCCGATTCTTCCTTGCCCATCAAACTGAACTTGACGATTGCGTATCACAAGGTCCTGCTGCACTTCCGGGAAATATCGGTGCAGTAACGCCGCTCGATTTAATGTCTGATACGGCTTCAGTGTTAGTGCAAACTTCCTGCAGTAGTGCAACACTGCACGGTGGTGGTGTGAAATGCGTCCTGGACCAGCATTGAGATACCCCTCATGGGGCAGATTGCATCGTTGGCTCGGATGCCCGATCTCCTCCAATCGTTCACCATGCCGGATACTCCTGTTTCGCCCCCCAACTCTTCCTGTGGCCTCCCAAAGCTCAACATTTGCCCCTCTTTTTGCAAGCTCATAGGTCAAGGCCAGACCTGCAACGCCTGCTCCCACCACAACGATTCGCGTCTCTGGATTGACGGGCCCAACGTCGGGTGGTGTCCCAGAGTCAAGTTGTGTTGGGTGCGCTCCTAAGTTTTTGAGTAGTTCAATGGTCTGCGCCGCGCCCAACTTGGCTTCGACCTGACTCAACAGCTGGTCGGCAGTTGTCATGGGTGACTCCATCTGTTTATATCAACAAGTCGTCGAGATTCCTGATTACGCCTTCATCGATGAGCTTCCTAATCAGTTCTACGGTCTGTTCCTTTGACCTTCCGTAGAATTTTGCTTCATGGCAAAGAGAGGCGATGGTGTGTGTCCCGTCGCAATGATTGAGAAGGTGATCTTCATCGTTGCTGAGATCCCTCACGACTGGTTTGTGTGCCTGGTCCGCGTGGATTAGAAAAGTTTTTGGTCCATCGCTGCAGTGAGGAATTGATTTGTCAGTTGAATTGGCTTGAGCTTTTTCCCAAAAGCTGTCGAGTGCAATGCCTGATGTGCAGAGCCGTGTGGTTTTGTTCATTCTCGGTCTCAACCACATTGATGATCGATGCATCAATTTTTTGTTGAGCACAGCCGTATTTTCTTCGGATCGATGCTCAATCATCGCTACCCAGTGACAACGCCAGTCCAGTAAGGCTGCTGAGACCATTGCCGTGCATGCATCTGATTCACTTTCAATCGTCTTGTCCATATCTGATGTTGCATCTCTCATTTCTTCTGCGCTCAGATTGCCGATAAATGCACCGAATTCTGTTGCCATTGTTTGGGAGTTCAGTGGTTCTCCCATTGAGTCTGCATAGAATTTGTCGATCAGTTTATGCAGCGCTGCCTCTCCAATCAGCCATCTCAAACAGTTGTAAATGCTGTTGAGTGGATCGACCGTTCTTGCCTTGGCTCGGTGCAAGTAGATTTTTAAAATTTCCTCTGCATTTTCGAAGCCAGGCGCAGGAATGATTTGATCAATCAGCCATTGCCGTGGTTTGTCATGGAGGCTGGCCAGAAACTGTTGCTGAAGTCGAACGATTTGAGGGGATCTCATGATTCGACTCCTCCAGCATAGGGGCGGAGATATTTGTTTATTTTTTGAACTTCTTCCAGGGTCCTTTCGAGTTTTGGGACGTTGTTCTCCCATTCCAGTAGCGTCGGCCATGGACCAAATCGCTCCAGACAATTTTTGTATAAAGTCCAGACTTCTTCGTGTACAGCTTCTTTGTGGTAATCGATGTAGACCGGGCCATTGCCCATGTGTTCCAGGCTGCATCCAGCTAGGTGGTAACCCTTGACAGAGTCTTTTTCTAGAGTGCTGATGACTGCTAATGGGTCTTCCTTGAAATTGACGGCATTGCACCAAATGTTGTTGACGTCGAGCAGGACATAGCAACCGGTTTTTTTTGTGATCTCATTAATGAACTCAAATTCGCTCATTGTTGACTCCTTGTATCGCATGTAGCTACTGATGTTTTCAAGGAGAATCGGCGATCCGATGATCTCCTGCGCTGTATCAATTCTTTCGACCATGTAGTCAACTGTTTCCTTGTTTTGAATTAACGGTATTAGGTCGTGGAAGTGATGCTTGGAGAGTGAACTCCAGGAGAAATGGTCTGAGAACACGGCCTCTGGATGTTCCTCTAGCAGATCCCTGACGAGTAGGAGGTAGTCGCGATCAAGTGGTGCGGATGATCCAATTGATAATCCGAAACCATGGAGAATCACGTTGTAGTGATGCCTCAAGGCATCTAGTTGTTCCCTGTAAGTTCCGCCCTCTTCTTGGATGATGTGCTCAGGGTGGATTTGGATGAAGTCTAGTTCTGGCCTTTGGTTGTAAAGCTCATCCGCGTTTTCATGGCAGAGATTGAGGCCTGCAGATGCTCTGATCAGCCCTGTCGAAAGCGGCTTAAGCGCGGTTGATGCCGTCATCTCCACCTTGGCCATCATCGTTTAACCCTAGTTCGCGCTTTTTGTTTGTCACTTGGTTTCTAATTTCTTTCCATTTCCTCTTTGAGCACCTCCAGTCGCACCGGTATTTCTCCGGCTTGCATCATTCGCAATTCCTGTGCTGCTCCATGGGCGAGGTCAATCACTCGGTGGTACTTGAACGGCCCACGGTCATTGATCCGAACCACAACGCTGCGGCCGTTGTTCAGATTGGTGACGCGCACCTTGGATCCGAAAGGGAGTGTTCGATGGGCCGCCGTCATCGTGCCCTTGCGGAAGCGCTCACCACTGGCAGTTTTGCGGCCGTAAAACCCAGGCCCGTACCAGCTTGCGGCACCTTGAACCACCCGAATTAATTTGCTTGGTTGGGGCGTCGAAGTGGCCGACGGGTGGAGTGCTGGAACACTGGGAGCTGTTGGTTGGCTGACTTCATGTCCCTCCATTCGTTGTGTGAACGTTCGCATGATTTCGCCGTCTTCTAGGTCTTCGATCACGAACTCTTCGCTGCTTGGGCTGGCCGCAACGGAGGGGAAAGCCAGAAGCGCCATAACGAGCCAGATCCGATGTTTCATCCCCCGCAGCCGAATGCATGGATTGAAGCGTTTGTGGGGCTGGATTTCACCCCCCGCTCACCACAGACAGTGCGTCTGGGATCTGGTCTCCCCAGAACAGTTGCTGGCGTTCAAGCCAGCGCTGCCGCTGGCGATCGAGCCGTTCGCCGGGAATCAGTAGGGGGATGCCCGGTGGGTAAGGGCACAGCAATTCAGCCACGATGCACCCCTCCGCATCCTTCAATGCCACCTGTTGATGCTCCGCCGTCCAGGCTTGGGTCGGTGACTGGGCTGGGGAGGTGACCAGCGGAAGCGGTGGGGCTTCGAAGGCTGGCAAGGGAGTGCGATCGGGGAAGCTCCGCAGCAGGTTCTGCCAGTGGTGACGCATCTGCCGTCCCAGCCCTCGGTGGCGTGCCAGCCCCAGGCAGAGGGTGAGGCTGGCTGGCTCCGGCAATTCGCCCACCAAACCGCGGGCCAGGAACCAATCGTCGGCATCCAGGCCGGTGATGCCCGCCTGCCCCGTGTGCAGGATCAGGCGCAGCGGATCCTGGTTGCTCAGCAGAGGCACGCCGCTGTGGCGTAGTCCATTGGCGAGCGCTTCAGCCTCCTGCAGCCGCCGCAGCAATTGCCGGCGTCCCTTGCGCCGCTGCCAGTGTTGAAGGGCTTCTTCGCAGGAGGCCAGCAGTAGCGCACTGGGGCTGGTGGTCTGCAGCAGGCCCAGGCTGCGTTCCACCCGCATGGGATCCAGACGCTCCCCCTGCAGCCAGAGCACCGCCGTTTGCGCCAGTGCAGCAGCAGATTTCTGCAGGGAATGCACCACCAGATCAGCGCCGCAGTGCAGGGCGCTGGGGGGGAGGGGATGGTCCACCCCAGCGGCGAAATGACAGCCGTGGGCTTCATCCACCAGCACGCAACAGCCCTGTTGCTGCAGCCGCTGAATCACCGCCGTTGGGTCATTGGCATAGCCCTGGTAGGTGGGATGCACCAGAACTGCTGCACGGATCGGTGCTCCATCGCGGGGTAGGGCCTCCAAAACCCGCTCGATCCAGGCCGAATGCACCGGTGCCGGCTGGCCTCGTTCGCTTTGAAAGGGGAGATCGAACAGCACTGGCCGCAGGTCCCCAAGAATGCAGGCCTGAATCAGGCTGCGATGGACGTTGCGGGGCAGCAGCACCCGCTCTCCGGGCCGGGCCATGGCCAGCAGTGCGGCCTGCAGCAACCCCGTGGCCCCGTTCACCCCGTACCAGCAGCGCGCCACTCCCATCTGTGCTGCGGCGGAACGTTGGCTGTCGGCGATGGCGCCGTCCGCCTCCAGCGGACCGCCAAGGGCCGGGAGTTCCGGCAGGTCCCAGATGCCAGCGCGGCGTCGCAGCAATTGACGCAGTCCATCCGGAAGGGCAGCCCCCCGTCCATGGGCCGGCAGAAACAGGGGCTGACCGAGGCGACGGGTGAGCTGGGGCAGAAGCGCCATCAAATCCGTCTGATCTTCTTAAAGTCTCCCTCTCTATCCAGCGCGATGCGATGCGTTACGACCCCGGGCGGGATCTCGGCTGGCTGCTGCTGCGTCCCTGGGTCGCCATCCCGCGCCTGATTCAGGTGTTGTGGTCCCTGGCGGGGCTGGTGCTGGTGCTGCTCCTGCGTGGAGGCAGCAGTGACCCCGCCGTTCAGCAGGGGCTGGCGCGTCGCATTCTCAACACCCTGACGGGTCTGGGGCCCTGCTTCATCAAGCTGGGACAGGCCCTCTCCACCCGGCCGGACCTGGTGCGTCGGGATTGGCTGGAGGAATTGACGCGCCTGCAGGACGATCTGCCGGCCTTCCCCCATGCCATCGCCCTGGAATGCATCCGGGAGGAACTCGGTGCTCCGGCGGACGAGTTGTTTGAGGAGTTCCCCGACACGCCGGTCGCCGCCGCCAGCCTGGGCCAGGTGTACAAGGCCCGTCTGCAGGGCCAGCACTGGGTTGCGGTGAAGGTGCAGCGCCCCAACCTCACCTTCATCCTGCGGCGGGATCTGGTGTTGATCCGGGCTTTGGGGGTGATGACGGCGCCGCTGTTGCCGCTCAATCTGGGTTTCGGGCTGGGCGGAATCATTGATGAGTTTGGCCGCAGCCTGTTTGAGGAGATCGATTACGGCCTGGAAGCGGCCAATGCCGAGCGTTTTTCCGCGCTCTTCGCGGACAACGACGCGGTCTACATCCCGAAGGTGGAGCGGATGCTCAGCTCCACCCGGGTGCTGACCACCACCTGGATCGACGGCGCCAAAATGCGCGACAGCGAAGAGCTGCGTTCCAAGCGTCTTGACCCAACGGCGTTGATCCGCACGGGCGTGATCTGCGGCCTGCAGCAACTGCTGGAGTTCGGTTACTTCCATGCCGACCCTCACCCCGGCAACCTCTTCGCCTTGCCGGGTCGCACCGGCGATCTCGGCCATGTGGGGTATGTCGACTTCGGAATGATGGATTCCATCAGCGACAGCGACCGGCTCACCCTCACCGGCGCTGTGGTGCATCTGATCAACCGTGATTTCTCTGGGTTGGCCAAGGACTTCCAATCCCTGGGTTTTCTCAGCCCCACGGCCGATCTCACGCCGATCATTCCTGCTCTGGAAGAGGTGCTCGGCGGCAGCCTTGGCGACTCGGTTGGATCGTTCAACTTCAAGGCGATCACCGATCGCTTTTCCGAGCTGATGTTCGATTACCCCTTCCGGGTGCCGGCGCGCTTCGCTCTGATCATCCGGGCCGTCGTCAGTCAGGAAGGGCTTGCCTTGCGGCTGGATCCGAACTTCCGGATCATCGCTGTGGCCTATCCCTACGTGGCCCGTCGACTGCTGGCGGGAGACACCAGCGAAATGCGCGAGAAGTTGCTGGAGGTGATCTTTGATGAATCAGGCCGCCTGCGCCTGGATCGGCTGGAGAGTTTGCTGGATGTGGTGGGTCAGGACGCCCCTGCTCCTGGCAAGGAACTGATCCCTGTGGCCGGGGCAGGCCTGCGGCTGCTGCTCAGCCGCGATGGTGCCGACCTGCGCAAGCGTCTGCTGATGACGCTGATCCGTGACGATCGTCTGCACACCGATGACGTGCGTGCCCTGGTCGGTCTGCTCGGACGCACCTTTGGCCCAGGACGTCTGGCCGGCGGGCTGTTGCAGCGTCTCAATCCATTGGCGGCAGCCTGATCCGGAGATCACAACTTCAGCGAGATTGTCGAACCCACCGCTAAGGTCTCAGCTCTTTGAGATCGGCGTCGATGCCTGAGGAGATCAGCGCCCAGGAGCTTGAGCAGCTGCTCCAGATGATGACTCTGCCCCAGCCCCCCTACCTGCTGGCGGGCATCGGTCTGTTGATGGGTGTGCTCTGCGGCCTCACCTTCGGCCGTCAGGTGCAGAACAAGCTGGATGGCTGGAAACAGGATCGACTTCCCCTGATGCCCCTGGGGACTGCGGAGATCAACCTCAGCTACGCCGGCACCCTCATTGGGGTGACGTTGTTCATTGGCTGCTGCCTTCAGATCTTCGGATTTGCCTCAGGCGCTGCTCTGCTGGTGGCCCTGCTGCTTTCGCTGCTGACCGGTGGAGCCTTGTTTTCTCAGCTCGAGCGCCTGATGCAGCAGGTGGAAGCGGGCAAGTTCAAAGCGGTTGATTTCGACAACTTCGACGAATTCTTCTGAGCCCTTAAGCGAAGCAGCTGTTCTGCTTCGTTGGGATGCGCCTCCGACCAAAATGGACCTGTCCTTGCCATTTGGACGTGACAACCCTGTCTGCGGCTGTCTTCACCCGTCGTCTCCTTGTGGTGGAAGACGACGACAGCATTCGCGAAACAGTTGGAGAGGCCCTGCGCGCTGAAGGTTTCGAGGTGAACACCTGCGCCGATGGCGCCTCCGCCCTCACTCTGATCACAACCGGCAGTTCAGATCCGGTGGATTTGATCGTGCTCGATTTGATGCTTCCGGGTTTGGGCGGGCTTGATCTGTGCCGCGAGCTCCGTCGCATCAACAACACCACACCGATCCTGGTGATCAGCGCCCGCGACAGTGAGACCGATCGGGTGCTGGGGCTGGAGGTGGGCGCCGACGATTACCTGGTCAAACCCTTTGGCCTGCGGGAGCTGGTGGCCCGCTGCAGGGCTTTGCTGAGGCGGTCCAGTCAATCGGAGACGTCGCCCTCCCAACCGCATTCCTTCACTCACGCCAACCTCTGCCTGTTCCCCAGTGAATGCAGGGTCACCCGGGATGGCATGGACCTCACCCTCTCCCCCAAGGAATACAAGATCCTCGAGCTGTTCATTCAGAACCCCAAGCGCGTCTGGAGCCGCGATCAGCTGCTGGAGAAAATCTGGGGTGTCGACTTCATCGGCGACACCAAAACCGTGGACGTTCACATCCGCTGGCTGCGGGAAAAGGTGGAGCAGGAGCCCTCATCGCCTCAGTTGATCCGTACGGTCCGCGGCTTCGGGTATCGCTTCGGCTGAGGGTGCTGTGGTGATCTCCGCCGCACTCGGCTTTGCAGCTGGCATCGGGATCACGCTTCTGCTGCAGCGTCGCCGCCGTGTTCTGGCTTCCAAGCGAACGCCCAAGGAGCGCTTCATCGTCTTGAACGCTCCCCAGCTGCTGGCCTGGATTGATGCGGCCACCCAGGGCTGGATGATCCTGGCCCCGGATCACTCGATCGCTTACATCAACGACCGGGCCGAACGCCTTCTTCAAATCCCCTCCAATCGCCTGGTTCGTGGCATGAAGCTCCGGGATGTCCTCGACATTCCTGCCTTGGAGGAGTTGATTTTCAGCAGCCGCTATCAGCTGCGTTCCCAGCGTTGTGAATGGGATCAACAGGGGACCCCGCTCGAGGCCGTTGTTCTGCCAGGCAGCGACGAATGCTGGCTGGTGCTGATCCAGAGCCGTCAGTCCCTCGAAGCCCAGCAACAGCAGCAGGAACGCTGGGTGAGTGATGTGGCCCATGAGCTCAAGACCCCCCTCACCGCACTAATGCTGGTGAGCGATCGGCTGGAGCTGGCCGTCAAGGAGGACGACGCGGCTCTGGTGCAGCGGCTGCAGAAGGAACTCCGGCGTCTTCAGCTGCTGGTGGAGGACTTGCTGGAGCTGTCGCGGTTGGAGAACAGCCTGCCTCAGGACGACAGCGAGCATGTGCCCCTAACCCTGGAGGAGCTGGTGGACAGCGCCTGGGGATCGATTGGCCCGATTGCGGAGGAACGGCGGGTGACGCTGCATCTGGACCGCAGCGAATCCGGCCCCCTACGTGGTGATCAGCGCCGTTTGCACCGTGCGGTGCTCAACCTGCTCGACAATGCCCTGCGCTACTCCCCTGATGGGAGCAGCATCGACGTGTCCGTCCGCCAGAGCGGCGGCTGGTGGTTGCTCAGCATTCGTGACCATGGCCCTGGCTTGAGTGAGGCCGATCTCACGCGCATGTTTCAACGCTTCTATCGGGGGGATCCCTCCCGCACCCGCTCCAATCGCAGCGGCAGTGGCCTGGGACTGGCCATCGTGCAGCAGATCGCCGTCAACCATGGTGGCCGCATCGAAGCCCGCAACCATCCCGCCGGTGGAGCCTGCATGGATCTGCTCCTGCCCCGGGAGCCCCTGCAATGACGCGGCAGCGCCTGCAGAAACTGATCGCTGCTGCCGGCCTCTGCTCCAGGCGCCGGGCTGAGGAATGGCTGCAGGCCGGCCGCGTGACGGTGGATGGTCAGGTCGCCCGCGTTGGCGACCAGGCCGATCCGCAGCAGCAGACGATTCATGTGGATGGTCAGCCGTTGCCGTCCCGTGGAGTGGCACGGGTCCTGCTGATGAACAAGCCGATGGGCGTGATCTGCAGCTGTGATGACCCGCAGGGTCGCCGTACGGTGCTTGACCTGCTGCCTCCTGAGCATCGGGCTGGTCTTCACCCCGTTGGCCGCCTGGATGCCGACAGCCATGGTGCTCTTCTGCTCACCGATCTGGGCGAACTCACCTTGAAACTCACCCACCCGCGTTACAGCCACGCCAAGACCTACCGGGTGTGGGTGCAGGGTGTGCCACCGGAGCCGGTCCTCGATCGCTGGAGTCGGGGTGTGCCCCTGGATGGGCGCTTGACCCGCCCCGCTCGGGTGCGCCAGTTGCGGACTTGGGGTGACCGCTCGCTTCTGGAGATTGAGCTGCGGGAAGGGCGCAACCGACAGATCCGCCGGATGGCGGAAGCTCTTGGCCATCCGGTTCTGGACCTGCAGCGCACGGCGATTGCCGGGTTGCCGCTCGGTGATCTGGCCGAGGGGTGCTGGATCTGGTTGAGCGAGGGAGAATGGAAGCCCCTGCTCGAGCGGGCTGGTTCGATGGATCTGCCCAACAGCCCATGCGACTGAAGCGTCCAGGACTCTGGTGGCGACGTCCCCGCAAGGGTTCCAGCCCTGATGCCGGCACGGTAGAGGCCCAGGAGCAACAGCGCCAGGATCTGGGGCTGATGCTGCGGCGGCGGCGTGAGGAACTGGGCCTCTCGCTTCGTGATCTCGCCAACGAGACCCGCATCACCACCCCCGTGATCGAAGCTCTGGAGCGGGGCTGGCGAGATCGCCTGCCCGAGCGGGCCTATCTCGCCTCGATGCTTCCGCAGATCGAGCGTCGTCTGGCCCTGCCCGGTGGCTGCCTCAACCCCCTGCTCCCCCCGCCGGTGTTGCTCCGCCGAGGACCCGCCAAAGCGGGACTGGGTCGCTTCACCCTGGGCAACATCGATGTGTTCACCACCTGGCAGGGAACGGTCGTTTATGCGGCGGTGATCGCCTTCAGCCTGCTGGCCATTAACCGCCAACAACAGGATCTGGCTCTGCGCAACAGCCTCAGCCTTGAGCCCGTGCGCGCCGATGTTGAGGCGATCAGCCGCGGTCCGAACCTGGCGGGTTCAGACGAAGGCATCGCGGCCCTGCGTCCCTTGGAACAGGTCCAGCAACGCACGCCTCAGCAGTGGTTTGAGCTGGTGCGGGACGCCATGCCGCAGTCCCAGGGGGTGCTTGAGGTTGTGGTGGCTGAGCCGAGAGCGCTCAAGCTCTCCAGCGGTGGGGGAGACCGGGTTCAATTCATGGCCAGTGCCGGCAGGTTGACCCTGCAGTTGCAGGCCCCGATTGAGGTCCTTCTGGATCCCCCCGCTGGTGCTGAGGATCAGGTGCTCTGGAATGGAGAGCCTCTGACTGTGGATCAAGAACGGCCGGGGGTTTATCGGGTCAACAAACTGACTGCTCCCGCAAGCGACCGTCCCCAGACCGCTCCCCTGCTCCCGTAGCCGCACAGGGCATTCCCCAGCGCGGCATCAAAGCTGCCCAGCCTCCAGCTCCAGTTGCCTTCGCAGGTGCCGGGGGTGTTGAACCTGGCCCGGTCGTCGAGGTGCATCAGGTCCTGCAATGGGGCGATCACCAGGCCTGCGGTCGTGGCAAAGGCCATGTCGAGCAGATGCCAGGCCGGAGCACTGATCTCACCATTCACCCGCGTTGCGATGCGGCCCCTGCTGTCGGCATCCAGCCCGTTCCACCAGCCCAGCGTTGTGGGGTTGTCGTGGGTGCCGGTGTAGACGACCCAGCGATGTCCATCGGTGTTTTCCGGCAGATAGGGGTTGTCGGATGCGCCGTCGAATGCGAACTGCAGCACTTTCATGCCCGGCAACCGGAAGGCATCGCGGAGTTGTTCCACATCCGGTGTGATCACGCCGAGATCCTCGGCAATCAAGGGGAGAGCACCACCGGCATCTCTGCGCAGCTTGCGCAGCAGGGCGTGACCCGGCGAGGGCTGCCAATGTCCGTTCTCTGCGGTGCTGTCTCCTCCGGGGACGGCCCAAAACGCCGCAAGGGCCCGGAAGTGATCCAGGCGCAGCAGATCCACCATCTCCCGCTGGCGCGCAATTCTTTGCCGCCACCAGCGGAAGCGCGTGATCCGATGCTGTCCCCAGCGGTACACCGGTGAGCCCCACAGCTGTCCGGTTGCCGAGAAGTAATCGGGCGGAACACCGCTCTGGGTGGTGAGCTGGCCGTTCTCCTTAACGGTGAAGAGTGAACGGTTGCTCCAGACATCGGCGCTGTCACTGCTCACATAGAAGGGCAGATCGCCAAACAGCTGGATGCCCAGGTTGGTGGCCTGGCGGCGGATCGCCTGCCACTGCCGGTCGAGCTGCCATTGGATCAGCTGTTCCCGCAGCAACGCGTCTTGGTGTTGCTGCGCCCAGGCCTTGAGGGCTTTGTTGTCATGCCGGGCCAGGGGCAGCGGCCACTCCCACCAAGCGGTGTTGTGTTGATCGTGCAGAACCTGGAAACGGGCATGGTCCTGCAGCCAGCTGCGCTGTCGTTGCGCCCAGCGCTCGAAGACGGCATGTCGCGCTGGATCCTGCTCAGGCCAGGCGGCAAGCAGGGCATCCCCCAGGGCAGTGGCCCGTTGCTGGGCCAGGTTGAACTCCACACGCTCCGCACCCTCCAGCGGTGCATCAGCTCCGGGAGCAGCTCTGAGGGCGTCATGACTGATGAATCCCTCGTTGGCCAGGTCCTGGCCGTCAAGGAACCAGGGGTTCAGTGCGTTGCAGGAGGGAGAGCTGTAGGGCGAGCCGGTGGGATCCGGCGGGGACAGGGGCAGCATCTGCCAGACGCCGATGCCATGGTCGGCCAGCAGCTGGAGCCAACGGCGGCAGGGCTCACCAAAGCTGCCGCAGACGGGGCTGCCTGGCAGCGCGGTGGGATGCAGCAGCACCCCGGTGCTGCGCCCCCTTCCGGCCTTGGCCGGGTCAACGGTGGAGTGATCCATGGGGGGGGGCTTGGTCACCCAAGGATGGCGGCTTCAGAACAGCGCCGCATCCCCCAGGTCCTGCCCGGCCATGCCCTCCCGGGCCACGCGCTCAAAGAACTGCTCCAGCGTGTCGGTTCCATAGGACGGCGTGGCATCCGCGTCGTAGCACTGCTTCTGCTCATCCCAGACGAGCATCGATTCGCTGGCGTAGTAGCGGCCGATCCGACCAAATTCCGCCGTGTCGTTGATGCCTGGGAACACGCGAGCCAGGGCGCCCAGCACGGCGATCGGTGCATCCATTAGGGCAATCGGCACTGACAGCATCCGTTCGGGCTTGTTCAGAGCGCGGAAGAGCATCTCTCCCTGCTCCCGGGCGCTCAGCGCCGGACCCGGCCCCCCAATCGGCAGCACCTGGTTGCGTTTGGACGCGTCATGGATGCAGTCGGCCATGAACCTGGCCAGATCGGCTTCGCTGATCGGCTTGCAGCTGGCCAGGGTTCCGCCTCCGAACATCACGTAGGGGCCGCCCTTGCGGCAGCTTTCCACCTGTCCGCCCAGACTTTTGAAAAAGGCGGTGGGGCGAACGATGGAGTGGCTCATCTCCTCATCCGCCTGCAACACGGCTTCGAAGGCCAGCTTCGCCTTCTGAAATTCCAGCAGCGGCTTCTGCACACAGATGGCCGAGAGCAGCACGTAGTGGGCCACCCCGGCCGCCCGTCCCTGCTCGTAGGTGTTGAGGGTGGCTGCGTGGTCAATCGCCCAGGAATCCTTGCGGCCGCCGGTGCGTGACGCCAGGCAACTCACCACCACATCCGTGGGTTGATCGAAGGCCTCGGCGGCGATTGAGGCTGGATCGGTGACATCCCCGAAGCGCACCTCAGCACCCGGGAAATCAGCGATGACTTCGTCCCTGCTCTGACGACCACCGATGCCGCTGCGCTCGCGGGCGAAGGCGATCACCTGGTAGCCCCGATCCACCAGTTCCTTCACCACAAAGCGGCCGATGTAGCCCGTGGCTCCGAACACCACCACGCGCACCTGTTCGGGTGGTCGGCTGCGGTAGTCGTGGCGGAGGGACATCGATGACGGCTTCACGGGGCCCAGGCTAGGAACTGGAGATCTGGGCGAAACTAAGCGCCATTGCGGTTCGTCCAGCGAAATGATCTGGTTGTCGCCATCCCGAGTTCGCGGTGCGCTGTGCGTCGGTGCTGCCGTGCTCGGGATTGGTGTGACCGGGTGGTTGATGGCGACCCTCTGGCCAAAACCCGATCGCGTTGCCGCGGGCGCTCCGCTGAGTGCGGATCAACCTGAAACTCTGGCCCCCTTCCCGGAAGTACCGGTGACGGTGTTGGTGATCGGTGTTGATGCGGATCGGCTGGGTGCCGCCTCCAATCAGGCCGCGCCCAAGGGGCCCCCCAATGCCGATGCACTGCTGTTGCTTCGCATTGCCGCCCAGGAGCCGCTTCAGGTGCTCCAGATCCCCACGGAGCTCGGAGTTCAGCTCCCTGGCGCAGAGAATCCGGGCCCCTTGGCTCAGTTGTGGCGACGGGGTGGCGTCAGTCTTCTCAGCGATGCCATCAGCGACATTGTTGGTCTTCAGCCGGGTGATCCCAATCGCTATGTGGTGATGCCCCGTGCGGCCTTGCGCCGCCTGGTGGATGGTCTGGGCGAGGTGGAGGTGGTGTTGAGCGACTCCTACAAGCGCCATGACAAGACGCAGGGCTACACCGTCCTGCTCCAGGCCGGGCGACAGCGTCTTAATGGCGCCCAGGCGGAACAGCTGGTGCGCCACCTGCCCGACCCCAAGGCTGTCGCCCAGCGTCGCCAGCGTCAGAACATCCTTGTGGAGGGGCTGATCGAACAGGTCAAGGACCCCAGTGGCATCGCGGTGATTCCTGCCTTGTTGAACCAACTGAACACCGAGGTGGAGACCAACCTCAATCGTTCGGAGCAGCTGAGCCTGGCCGCGGCGATCATTGCCAGCCCTGAACCTGCACGGATCAGCCGCCTTCCCTTGGACGAGCGAGTCGGTGAGCAGACGTTGCGCCAGATCAAAGCCGGTGCCCGCCGTCCCCTCTGGCCCCAGCCTTAAGCGGGGTTCCGCAGCTGCAGTCTCAGGGCCAGGGCGTCGACGCATTCGGCCTGATCCGGATGCTTCTCATCGGGGATCCAGCCCAGCCAGCTGAGGCCGTCCCGGCGTCGCGCTGGGCCGTTCCAGGGGCCCTGGAGCTGCACCAGGCCCAACAGGGGCACCTGCAGTTCCCGGCAGAGAGCGGCGTAGGCCGCGGCTGCGCCAGAGATTGAACCGTCCTGTTCAGCAGTGGTCAGCAGCAGCACCGGCTGACGCCAGTCGGCCAGGGCCTGGAGCCAGCTGGCATCACCCTCTTGCGTGGGCCTGGCTGCGTCACCACTGAGCCGCACCAACCCTTCAGCCGCGGGGTTGTCCTGCAGGACTTCGGCCGGTGATGCACCACTGGCCACGGTGGTCAGGGGGCATCGGCATGCCCTGGCCAGGGCTTCGCAGGCCTGGCGCATTTTGAGTTCAGGCAGGGGGCCCGCACCCACCAGCAGCGGGAAACCTGTGGACATGGGGGCACTGCTCACCTTTACCATCGGATTACAGCAGAATTCGTTCCGCGGGCGCCGTGACAAGTTTCCTGACAGCTGCCCGTGCCGAACAGGAGCAGCTGGCCCCTGACAGCCGCCGTCTGCGCCTGTTCAGCGGCACCTCGAACCCTGCTCTGGCCAAGGAGATTTCCGCTTATCTCGGGGTGCCTGATGGCCCCCGCGTCTGCAAGCGTTTTGCCGACGGTGAGCTCTACGTGCAGATCCAGGAGTCGATCCGTGGCTGCGACGTGTTCTTGATCCAGCCCACCTGCGCACCGGTGAACGATCACCTGATGGAGCTGCTGATCATGGTGGATGCCTGCAGACGGGCTTCTGCACGGCAGATCACCGCTGTGGTGCCCTACTACGGCTACGCCCGTGCCGACCGCAAGACCGCTGGTCGTGAATCAATCACCGCCAAGCTCACGGCCAACCTGCTGGTGACGTCGGGCGTTGACCGCGTGCTGGCAATGGACCTGCACTCCGCCCAGATTCAGGGCTATTTCGATATCCCCTGCGATCACATCTACGGCTCTCCCGTGCTGGTGGACTACCTCTCCACCCAGGATCTGGGAGATGTGGTGGTGGTGTCTCCTGACGTTGGGGGCGTGGCGCGGGCCCGGGCCTTCGCCAAGCAGATGAACGATGCCCCGCTGGCGATCATCGACAAGCGCCGTACCGGCCACAACATGGCCGAAAGCCTCACGGTGATTGGTGATGTGGCGGGGCGGACGGCGATCCTGATCGACGACATGATCGACACCGGCGGCACGATCTGCGCCGGTGCACGCTTGCTGCGGGAGCAAGGAGCCAAGCGGGTGCTGGCCTGCGCCACCCACGCCGTCTTCTCTCCCCCCGCCAGCGAACGCCTGTCCGTTGAGGGCCTGTTTGAGCAGGTGGTGGTGACCAACAGCATCCCGATCCCGCAGGACCGGGTCTTCCCTCAGCTGAAGGTGCTCTCCGTGGCCAACATGCTTGGGGAAGCGATCTGGCGCATCCATGAAGAGAGCTCTGTGAGCTCGATGTTCCGCTGACCGTTGGCCGCGGGCCCATGGACTGTTGAACGAGCGGGCTTGGTTCGGCTTGATCACGGTTGATCCGCGCCATCCTTGAGGCCCGGTGCTTCAACGGCGTTGGCTCAGCGGTGGAAGCCTCTGTTTGGTGTTGCTCTGGCCAGCCTGATGGCGGGGCTTCCCGCACCTCTGATGGCTGAGTCCCGATTGGACCGGTTGCACCGAACCCGCAGCACGATGGGGGTGTGGCTGACCAACAGCCCCAGCCAGCTCTATTACGACCGGACGCGCATCAGCGCTGCGATGCAACAGCTGCAGGATGCGGGTTTCAATCGCGTGGTGCCGAACGTCTGGAGCCGTGGCACCACGTTTCATCGCAGCCGCTTCGCTCCAGTGGAGCCGCCGTTGCAGAAGGCTGGGGTCGGTCTTGATCCCATCTGCACCCTGGCGGCGGAAGGTCGGCGCCGCGGCATCAAGGTGATGCCCTGGTTTGAGTACGGCCTGATGGAGCCGGCCGATTCATCCGTTGTGCGCAACAACCCCAGCTGGGTGTTGGCCAAAGCCAATGGCCAACGTTGGATGGTCATGCATGGCAACCATCGGATGGCTTGGCTCAATCCTGCCCATCCGGAGGTTCGTGCCCGCTTCATCGGTTTGGTGGTGGAAACCCTGAAGCGCTGTCCGATGCATGGCCTGCAACTGGACGACCACTTCGCCTGGCCGGTTCAGTTCGGTTATGACCCCACCACCGTGGCGTTGTACCGGCAGGAGACGGGACTGGTACCTCCTCGGGATCACAGCAATCGGCAGTGGATGAAATGGCGGCGCAATCAACTCACCTCTCTCTTGCGTGAGTTGCGGCAACGTCTCAAGCAGGAACGCCTTTCCACCCGAATCAGCCTGTCTCCAGGCCCCTTCCGTTCGGCCTACAACCTCTGGCTGCAGGACTGGGAGCTCTGGGCTTTGGGCGGGCTGATTGAAGAGTTGGTGGTTCAGAACTATGCCTATTCGGTTCGAGGATTCGCCAAAGACCTGGATCAGCCGGCGCTGCGCAAAGCCCGCAGCTGGGGCATCCCCTCGCAGATTGGCGTGTTGGCGGGATTCGGCAAACGCACCACCTCGATGGCCGTTCTGGAACAAAAAGTCCGCCTGGCCCGGCAACGCGGTCATGGCGTGATCTTCTTCTACTGGGAAGGCTTATGGGGCAAGCATGTGGCGGAGCGGTATCGAGATCCTCGCCGCGCAGCATTCACCAGGCTTGGCTCTGATTGACCAGCAGACCTGGCTCGACACGATCGTTATTGAGTTGCATGAAACAGTTCACCGAAACCAGTTCCGACCCCTATGACCGTCACCACTACCGCGTCTGGTTGTGTGATGGGTCGTTCAAGGATGTTGAGAGCTACGACGCAGCGCAACGCGTTTGGTATTCCAGCAAGACACGGCCAAAGACGATTGAAGTGATGCAACCGAAGCGACGCGGCAGTGCCAAAGGTTTTTAGGGATTTTGAGGAGCCCTACCGTCGTCAATCGAGTTTGGGATGACTTGCTCTGCCAGCAGTGAGCTTTCTTTTCTTGGGGGACCACGTCAAGAGTTCGGTCTCGCTAAAATGATTGATCTTCTTTTTTGAGATCGGCTCTGTTGATACATGGTTGGTGTTTTCAGCATTGATTCGTTCGGAACGGTAATGCAATGTAATGCAATGTTCATGGCTGCGAAGTTGTGAGATTTTCGAATGATGAATCAATTTGAGCTCAACCAGATTCGTTCCAAGCTGCGGCGGCTTGAACTCGATGATCAATTTATCGAGCTGTACATCGATAAGTTGATCAGGAATAAAGAACCATTTGTGACGGCATCGAAGGCCATTGATCGTTGGGACAAGAAAGATTCAGGCCAATTTGTGCTTCAAGCCCTCGCCTGTGGCTTGATTGCAGCCCTGGCTGGTGGTTGGTTGGCCGTTGTTCAATAGCGGGGTGGATGGAGTCATGAGCGACGCAAGCTTGATCGCCCTATTCAGCGTCGGCATGGCCCCAACGCTGACTGTGTTGTTCCTGGCCTTTCGGCGCACCTTCCGCCAGGAGCAGGAACGCACATTGATGCGGAGAATGCGGCGCCGCCTTAATCGGATGTTCCTGCAGCAAAAGCCGTAAAGAAGGCTTCCCTTATCACCGTTGCTCTGCAGTGTTGCCCCTGTAGCTGAATAGAAGAGCCAAGCACAGTGTTCCGATCAGTGGACCCGGTGGCAGGTCAATAGCAATCGCCAGCATCATTCCGCCGCCACACAGAAGCAGCCCTGTGCTCGCGCTGCGCAGCATGAGTTCCTTCAGGCTTCGGCTGCGCTCCACGTGCATCAGCACCGGAGCGCACAGCAGGCCAATCACCAGAATCACCCCCACGGCAGTGATGGCGCTGATCACCACCAGGGCGGTGATCAGGCTGCAGATCAGCCGAATCAAGAGCACCGGTCGTTTGGCGATGGCTGCTCCCTCGGGGTCGATGCCAACGAACACCAGGTCGCGGTAGCCCCACACCAACATCGCTAACAGGGCACTGGCTGAGATGGTTGTTCGCAGCAGATCTGTTGTGGTGGCAGCCAGCAGATCGCCGAACAGAATTGTCTCCAGGTCCACCCGTGCCTCTAGCAGAGGCACCAACAGCACGCCCAGGGCCGTGAAGCCTGCCAGCACAGTGTTGATAGCGCCCTCTTCCCGGCCTTTGAAGCGTCGGTTCAAGCGTTCAGCCACCAATGCTCCCAGCAGTCCACTGATCAGGCCGCCGATGCTTGGGTCGATGCCAATGGCCAGGGCGATCACCAAACCGGGAAGAACGGAATGGGCCATCAGGTTGGCCAGCAGCACCCGGCGTTGGGTGATCAGCAATGCTCCAGTGGCCGGACAAATGGCCCCGATCAACAGCGAGATCGTGAGTGGTAGAAGCCACCAGACGTCGGGCTCAACCACAGCAGTGGCTCCCCATCATGCAAGTCAGGTCGCTCAGTTTTTCTCGAACCGTGTTGGGTGATCCGTTGGCCAGGATTTGGCCGTCCATCACGACCACCTGGTCGTAGCTGTCGAGGGCGCTGCCCCAATCGTGGCTGCTCACCAGCAGCGTCTGGCCGGCTTCCGCCTGATCCCGCATCACCTTGAGCAGGTGCTCGCGCGTCGGTGGATCGATGGCGCTGCAGGGTTCATCCAGCAGCAGGATGTCGGTCTGCTGCATCAATCCTCTTGCCAGCAGGACGCGTTGTTGCTGGCCGCCCGAGAGCTGGTTGAGGCGTCGTGAACCCATGGCTGCCATGCCGACGCGTTCCAGCAGCTGTTCGCAGTGGTGCGCTGCTGTGGCTTTGCCCTTTTTGGGCGTCCCTAGCTGCACCATGTCGCGGGCGGTGATCGGAAACGACCAATCAATGGCTGCCCGCTGGGGCATTAGGCCGATTGGCTTGCTGGTGTTGATTGTTCCTTGGCTGGGTTTCAGTCGTCCTTCGATCAGATGCAACAGGGTTGATTTGCCGGCTCCGTTGGGCCCCACCAGCGCCGTCAGTGTTCCCGCTTGGAGTTGCAGGTTGACGCGGTCGACGGTGTTGCGACCTCCGTAGCTGAAGCACAGCTCTGTTGTGCTCAGCACGCACGACGAATGGCTCATCAACTCTTCGGTGGCCGGACTTGGGCCTCTTGATGTTTTGCACACCTCATGTTGGCGAGGAATCAAGTGCTCAGCAAAATGATAATCATTCTCATCAAGACGTCCATGCGTCCTGTTTTGGCTCGATCGGCGGGGGTCAGCCTTGCTTTGGCCATTGGAGCTGCCGTAGTTCCGGCCCATGCGGCTCAACCTGTGGTGGTGGCCGTTGACGGAACGCTCTGTGATCTCACCAAGACCCTGGCTGCCGGTGCCGCGTCGGTCACGTGCCTGATCCCTCCTGGTGGTGATCCCCATTCCTATCGCTTGAAGCCCAGTGATCGCAGCCAGATCGCCAAGAGTGATCTGGTTGTGCACATCGGTTTCGGGCTGACCCCGTCGGCCAAAAAGCTCCAGTCACCTGGAACGGTGGTGGCCGTCGGTGAAGTCGCTCTGCCGTCCTATGGCGGCAGCGACCCCCATGTCTGGCACGACCCGGCCAATTCCGCAGCAATGGTGCGGGTGATCTCAAGTTCTCTGGCCCCCGTTCTTCCACCCAGTGATCGTGCGGCATTGCAGCAACGCACGGCTCGTGCCGTTGCTGTTTTACAGGCTTTGCAGAGCTGGGAAGCCAAGCAGTTCAGTTCTTTGCCCCCGGCCCAGCGGGTCCTGGTGACCGATCACAGGACCTACAGCCATCTCGCGGATCGCTTCGGACTTGTCGAGATTGCGATGTTGGACAGTCACACCACCGGTGGCGTTTTGCGGCCCTCCAGCCTCAAAACAATCACCCAAGAGGTGAAAGCATCCGGTGCCAAAACCATCTTTTCCCCTTCGGCCACTCCGAACAAAACCCTGAGGCGCATCAGCAAGGCCACGGGATTGCCGATTGCGTCCACACCGCTCTATGGAGAGGGGATTGCTGCCGGTCGCAATGCTGTTTCGACGGCGACCCTCAACGTGTGCACGATCGTCAAGGGCCAGGGAGGTTCCTGCGACACCGCGGGAGCCAATGCCTTGAACGCGCAGTGGTCATCGATCCGGTGACGTAACGCTTTTTCCTCTTCGGTCTTCTTTTTCTTCCGTCTCGTCTCATGTTCCGTTCACGCCTTGCTCTTCTGGCTCTTCTGTTGAGCCCGTTCGCTTCCGTTTCGCCTGCCGAGGCCCATGGCTCCCATGGTGGCGGTGGAGAGTCTCTCGAGGCCGGTGAATTCGATTTCACGCCCATCATCACCATCGAAGGCCATGGTGGATTTGACACCAACCTTGAGGGGGATCCCAAGCACTACGCCATCGATGGCATGTTTGGTGGCGTCTTTGAGTGGGGCCTTAGCAATGGCGGCTCTTTTGCGATCGAAGTTGCCATTGGGCCTGCTTTGGTTTGGGGAGAAGCAGAACACTTCTACGGCAAGGTTCACGTCGATGATCACGACGACGACCATGAAGAAGAACACGACGATCATGATCATGAGGAAGATCATGACCATGAAGACGATCATGGCGACCATGATGATCATGACGAAGATCATGATGATCACGACGACGATCATGACAAAGATCATGATGATCACGACGACGATCATGAAGATCATGACCATGAAGGTCATGGACATGCTCACGACCATGACACCGACTTCAAGCGCACCGACATCAAGGGCTTCCTCCAGGCCCGATATGCACCCAATGACCGCTTAAGTTTTGAGCTGTCCTGGAACCCCTATTACGTCACTAAGGATCAGGGTGAGGATATTCAGGGCTTGAAGAATGAGCTTGGAGCCAAGGCGATCTGGGCTTTGGGTGATGGAGATGTGAACTTCGCCCTCGGCGATGGCATCGAAGATCTGGTGAATGGTGTTTATCTGTCAGTGGATCATCGTCAGGGATGGGAATCTGATGGGATGTATGTGGGCAACTACACCGATCCTCGTGTTGGCCTGGGATTCACATTTGGTGGTGATGAAATCTCCTTGATGATTGAAGCTGGTCCTCGCTTCTACGTTCCAGGCAGCTACGCCGGCTTGGATCCCCGCACAGACTTTGCGGGTGAAATCGAACTTTCGGTACCCGTCGGTGATGCCACGCTTTTTCTGCACTGGCAGCAGACCTACAGCTGGGAAGATGCTCCTGGCTGGGGTGAAGGTTGGCAGCACCATGTCGGCACTGGCGTGACATTCACCTTCTAAGTCTCAACAATCGCTTGAACTTTGTTTGATCAGGAGGGCAGTTTTGCCCTCCTTTTTTGTTGCTCAGCTTTTGGTGCTCATCCTGCATTCAGCCACTGGGCTTCGCTGATGGGTGTGTTGATCACCTTGATGAGCTTCAAGCTGTCGCCATCGATCAGGCCGGCACGGGCATGGGTTTGCTTCGCTCGCGTCAGCGTCATCAGCAATTGATTCGTCACTGGATTCCACTGGATGGGGCTGCCCGCCTTGAGCGTCCATGGCTCCAGGGCCCTGCGTTGTGTCACCTCTCCCGCGTCGCTGATCAGCACCAGTTCGTGATTGCCCCGTTGCTGCTCCCAGCGCCCCAGCACCGCCCAGATCCGTTTGCCGCGGTTGTCGCAGGCCACCCCCAGCACCGCTTGATCACCGAGGTGCAGTTGCTTTGGTGCCCGCCCTGGAACCACCAGCTCGATCGAGCGCCTGTAATCCGGCCAGTGCCGGATCAGCACGGCCCGTCCTGAGGCACCGCAGAAGGCCCCCAGCTCCCGGCTGCCCGGCAGCATCTGCGGCTTTTGCTCGGTTGCTTGCAAGGGGCGGAGGCTCAGGCCGTTGCTGGTGGGCATCACCACGCCCCCTCCTGCCGGCAGCAACTGCATCGGCCCGGAGGGTTTCAGTGCCAGAGCCTTGCGTTTGCCATCGGCCTGCAGCAACAGGGCCTGGTCACTGCCCGGCTGGAACCCACCGCTCTGCACCAGCAGATCACCATTGAGATTGCTGCTGAGATGGGCGAAGAGCACCTCCCCTTTCAACAGGGGTTCCGTTCGGCTCAGCGTTGGTGGCCCCAAGGCCGCCAGGCGGTTGGCGGTGCTGCGGGGTGTCAGTTGGTCCCACCACACCTGTTCGGTGCCGTTCTGATCGCGTCCCACCAGGGCAATGCCCCGGCCATTCCCAAGGGGGACGACGCTGGGGATGGCGGGCCAGATCCGACTGATCGGCATCCATGCTCCCGATCGCGTCTGCAGTTGAACCTGCTCACCTCCCGGCACGGGCCGTGTTGCGATCAGCCAAGGTCTCGGGTCCCACCACCATTGCTGCTGCCCCAGCTGCAGCCCGCGCTGGTCGTCCCCTGCGACCGATAGCTCGAGCGGAGCCGTGAGCACGACATCCGCATCAATCACCATCCGCAGTGCTGTCGTCTCCCCCAGCCACTGATGGGGTACGGCTGGAGTGATTCGAGTGGCCTCGCTGACCCTCGGCCGGTCCATCGGGCGACTGAACTGCAGATCCAGGGCCGCGCTGCCACTTTGCACCTGCTGAGGCATCAGGCGCAGCAGCCGTGGAGGCTGTCGCAACAGCAGCTGTTGCTGCGCCAGAACTGCGGCGCAGGCCAACAGCATCAGCAGCAAGGGCCGCCGCGTCATGGTTCCAGGGGCCGCTCGGGCCTGGCAATCGGCGTGATGTTTTTGGGAATCACGACGGGGATGCGCCGTTCCTTCCGCGTCTGCACGCCCATCGTTCCCTCGATGGCCAACCACTGGTTGGTTTGGGGGCTGAACGACTCAGGCCACTCCACGGCCAGGCCAGCGGGTGTGGCATCGGCCAGGCAACAGCGCACCGTGAGACGTGCGATCAGCGGTGGGCCCTGGGGTTGCCTCCAGACAAAACCGCTGATGCGCACAGGATTGCCGGCCACAAGGTCGGGATCGGGCTGGCTGCGCAGCAAGCGCACCCATTCCGTGAGGCTGCGTTGTTCGGGGGGCAGAACAAAGGCCAACTCCGGTGGATCGGGCAGGCCCTGGGGGCGGTTGCTGGCCAGATCGCTGAAGGAGGGGTTGGGCGGAAGGATCAGCACTAGCGCAGCCATCACGCCGCTGAGCAACCAGGGCCATCGCCAGCGTTCGTCTTGCTTCTCTCTTTTCAGCAGAAGAGCCACGCCCAGCATCAGCAAGACCAGGCCGGTGACCCCCACCAGGCCATGGAAGACCCCGCGAAGCAGCAGATCGAGGCGACCGCTGTGTAAGCTCCACAACAGCGTCAGGCCCCAGAGCAGCAGCAGGGTTCCGCGCTTCAACACGACCGGCCCCTCACAGCAGCCACAGGTTGATCCACTGACCGATCAGCAGCACGCCAAGACTGGCACCGATCGCCGTGATCAGGATCGCCCTTGGCCGCATCAGCACGGTGAACAGGCCCGCGAGTTTGAGATCCACAATGGGCCCCAGTAAAAGGAAGGCCAGCAGGGCTCCGGGGGTGATCTGAGCGGCAAACCCCAGGGCAAGAAAGGCATCCACGCTGGAGCAGACCGACACCACCACCGCCAGCAGCATCAAGGCCAGGATTGATGCCGTCGGCGCACCCCCCACGGCCAACAGCCAACTGCGCGGCAGCCAGGTCTGAACCAGGGCCGCAATCACGCATCCCAGCACCAGCAGAGCCAGCAGATCGAGAAATTCGCGGCAGCTCTGATCCAGCACCTGAAAGGCCTTGAGGCGCTTGCCGCTGATGGATCGGGGTGGGCTGGGTGATCCGCCGATCACACCACTGCTGCGTTGCAGCAGCCCCAGGTTGCTGAGGGGCTGGCTCATGCGGCGTTCCTCCAGAAGCGCCGTTGCCAGGAGCTGCGTCTCGGGCAGTTGCACCAGCAACAAGCTCAGCAGGATCGCCAGCAGAAAGGCCCCCCATGGCCGGGCCACCAGCAGCCAGGGCTGATCAGGAAACGCGGCCCAGGTGCTGGCCAGGACGATGGGATTCAGCACCGGAGCTGCAAACAGAAAGCCGAAGGCCGTGCCCATCGGTGCCCCACTGGCCAGCAGACGACGGGCGACGGGGACGTTGCCGCATTCGCAGGCCGGAAGTGCAAAGCCCATCAGGGCTCCGATGATCGGTGCCAGCACGGGGTTCTTCGGGAGCCGCTCGATCCAGGCACCCGGTGGCACCGCCCATCGGGCCAGCCCTGCGATGGCAACGCCGAGCAGCAGAAACGGAACGGCTTCCAGCAGTAACCCCTGAAAGATCGCCCAGGCCGTGGCGAGCTTGTCCAAGCGTTTGGGCGGCAGTTGCTTCTCAACGTTCTCAGTTCAGCTCGCCCATCGGGGGGCGTTGACATGGTTTGTTGATCGGCCTGCGCGGCAGGCTGGGGCGACGTTGGCCAGGGCATGAGATGGGGTGGTGCTTCTGGATTGATCGCGGTGGCACCTTCACCGATCTGATCGGTCGGGATCCAGATGGCCAGCTGCACGTGCGCAAGGTGCTCTCGGAGCAGGCCGGTGCTGGAGACCCTGCGGTGTCGGCCATGGAAGCGATGTTGGCGTCGGTTTCACCGCCCGTGGATCTGGGGGACGTCGACGACGTGCGCCTCGGCACCACCGTGGCCACCAATGCGCTGCTGGAGGGGGCTGGTGCTCCTTTGCTGTTGCTCACCAATGCCGGGCTGAGGGATCAGCTGTGGATCGGCGATCAACATCGCGACGATCTGTTCGCGCTTGAGCAGCCCCAGCGCCCCTTCCTGGCGCAAACGGTGCTGGAGTTGCCCGGTCGGCTCGATGCCCGGGGTGAAGAGGTGGAGCCCCTGGTGCTGGATCAGCCGCTCCGGCGGCGTCTTGAGGAGCTGCGGCGTTCCGGCCTGGACGTCGCCGTGGTTGCGTTGTTGCATGCTCAGCGCAACCCAGCCCATGAGCAGCGATGTGCCGCATTGCTGCAGGAGGTTGGCTTTCGCACCGTGGTCTGCTCCCATCAGGTGAGCGTGGTGCCCCGCCTGGTGGCGCGGGGGCAGACGGCGTTGGTGGAGGGGGCCGTCCATCCGGTGCTGGATGGTTACCTGCAGCAGGTGCAAGGGGCACTGGGCGCCGCCACGCCCCTGCGGGTGATGACGTCCAGTGGTGCGTTGCAGGCTCTAGACAGGCTGCAGGCCAAAGACACCATCCTTTCGGGGCCGGCGGCGGGGATGGTTGGTGCGATCGCCGCTGCGCGGATGGCCGGCTTTGACGGGGTGCCGGTGCTGGGCTTCGATATGGGTGGCACGTCGACGGATGTGTTCTGTGTGGCTTGCGCCGATGTGCAGGCCCTGCGGCAAGTGAAGGAGCAGACCGAGATCGCCGGTTTGCAGTTGCTCGCCCCCCGACTGCCGATTGAAACGGTGGCGGCCGGTGGCGGATCAGTGCTGGAGCTCCAGGGGGAGCGGTTGCGGGTGGGACCTCGCTCCGCCGGAGCACAACCGGGCCCGGCCTGTTATCGCGCCGGCGGACCGCTCACCATCACCGACGCCAACCTGTTGCTGGGGCGGCTGCAGGTGGACCGCTTCCCGGCGGTGTTTGGCCCCTCCGGGGATCTGCCACCGGATGTGGAGGTGGTGCGGCATCGCTTCGCCGAGCTCGCGGCAGCGCTGGGGCAGACCTCGGAGCGGGTGGCATCCGGGGCGTTGCAACTGGCGGTGGAAACCATGGCTGCTGCCATTCGCCGGGTGTCACTGCATCGCGGTGAGGACATTCGCGGCGGGGTGTTGGTGGCCTATGGAGGGGCTGGTGGTCAGCACGCCTGTCGCCTGGCGGATGAACTGGGGCTGAACACGGTGCTGTTGCATCCCATGGCCGGCGTTCTCTCCGCTTTCGGTATGGGTCAGGCCCGCCAGCGCTGCCGGCGGCAGATGCATCTCGGTGCTGCCCTCTCGCCTGAACTCTTGGCGGCCCTGCCGGATCAGGTGAAGCGGCTGATGGGTGAAGCGCAGGAGACCTTGCATCGCCAGGGGGATGGTGCTGATGCCGAGGCGGGGGAGCCGGAGGTCTGGGTCAGCCTCGCCCTGCGTTATCCCTCTGCCGAGCAGACCTTGGTGCTCCCCTGGTCCGCCGAGCAAGGCGTTGATGCCGTGATCTCTGCCTTCCAGGCGAGCCATCAGCAACGCTACGGCTACTGCATTGATGCCGATCAGGCCCTCATCGTCGAACAGCTCAATGTTGAGGTCACAGCTCCGCAACAGTTCGACGCCACAACCGCAGCTACAGCAACAGCCGCAGCTGAGAAGGCCGAACCAACGCCAGAGGTGCAGCCATCGCCGCATGTGTCGATGCACCTGGAGTCGAGCGGCTGGATGGAGGTGCCGTTGCTGAACCGCGCTGCCCTGCGGCTGAATCAGCGGCTTGCAGGCCCGGCCCTGATCGCTGAAGCCACGGACTGCACAGTGCTGGAGCCGGGCTGGCAGGCCCGGGTGGCGGAGGGGGGCACGCTGTTGCTGGAGCGCTTGCATCCCGCAGACGGATCACTGCTGCTGGCCCAGGCCGGTGAGCACGACCCGTTGCAGGCGGAACTGTTTCGCCACCGCTTCATGGCGATCGCTGAACAGATGGGGGAACAGCTGCGGCAGAGCAGTCGCTCCGTGAACATTCGCGAGCGCCTGGATTTCTCCTGTGCGTTGTTCGATGCCATGGGGGCCCTGGTGGCCAATGCCCCCCACATTCCGGTGCACCTCGGATCGATGGGCGACAGCGTTCGCGACCTGCTGGCCCAGGTGGCGAACGGTGATGTCGCACCGCTGCAGCCCGGCGACACGCTGCTCAGCAATGACCCTTTCCATGGCGGCACCCACCTGCCCGACATCACTGCCATCTCGCCGGTCTTCTGCAACGGGGATCAGCCCAGCTTCTTTGTGGCCAGCCGTGGCCATCACGCCGATGTGGGTGGAATCGCTCCCGGATCAATGCCGTCCTTCAGTCGCACCATTGCCGATGAGGGCCTGCTGCTGCGCAACCAGCTGTTCGTGCGCCAGGGCCGGGTTCTTGCCGCTGATCTGAAAGCGGTGTGGAGCGGCATGGCGACGCCGCCCCGCAACCCTCCGGAACTGCTGGCCGACCTGCAGGCGCAGGTGGCGGCCAATCAGGCGGGGATTGTGGCGCTGCAATCCCTCGTGGAGCGGGAGGGGCTGACCCTGGTGCAACGGCAGATGACCCTGCTGCAGCAGGACGCAGCCCGCAGTGTTCAACAACTGCTGTTGCGTTTGACGGACGCCCGGCATCAGCTGGCCCTGGATGACGGCTCTTTTTTGGTGGTGCAGGTGTGCCTTGATCCCAAACGCCAACGGTTGCGTTTGGATTTCAGCGGAACATCGCCGCAACGGCCGGACAATTTCAATGCCCCCCTGGCGGTGACGCGGGCGGCTGTGCTGTACGTGATCCGTTGTCTCCTCGACAGCGACATCCCCTTGAACGAGGGCTGTTTCGCGCCACTCGATCTGGTGGTGCCGGAGGGCTGTCTGTTGAATCCGCGGCCCCCCGCCGCTGTGGTGGCCGGCAACGTGGAGGTGTCTCAGGCCCTCTGCAATCTGCTGTTTGCGGCTTTCGGCGCCCAGGCGGCCGGCCAGGGAACGATGAACAACGTCAGCTTCGGCAATGGCCGCTGCCAGTACTACGAAACGGTGGCCGGTGGTGGCGGCGCGGGTGAGGGCTTTGCTGGATCGGTGGGGCTGCAGTCGCACATGACCAACTCGCGGCTGACGGATCCCGAGGTGCTCGAGAGCCGTTATCCGGTGCGGTTGGAATCCTTCGCGGTGCGCTCCGGCAGTGGCGGCCAGGGCCGGTGGCCAGGGGGCGATGGCTTGGAGCGCACGATCCGTTTCCTCGAGCCGATGAGTGTGTCGCTGATCAGTGGCTCTCGGAAGGTTGCCCCGTTCGGTCTCAACGGCGGGGCCTGTGGTGCCTGTGGCGAGAACCTGCGGCTGGATCGTGAGGGGGTGGCCCATCCCCTGCCAGGTGCCGTGCAGCTGGAGCTCCTGGCAGGCGAGGCCATTCGCATGCTCACCCCAGGGGGAGGCGGCATGGGACGTTGAGGGGGGGATGCCTTCTGGTGGTGTGATGCCGATGCGATCACAGGGTTGGTGGTTGGCTTTGCTGCTGGGCTGCAGTCTCAGCGGGGCTGCCCACGCCAGAAGCCTCGACCAGCAGGTGTTCCAGTTGCAGCTGGTGATGGATCAGATCCGTCTGGCGCGGTCCATGGGGGATCGTGTTGGCGTTTGCGTTGAATCCCGCCGGGCCAACAATCTTGTGCTCGATCTTCTTCCGGCCCTGCAATTGCACCGTCCTGGCCTCAATCACGCTGCCTTGCAGGACAGGATCCTGTTGGGATTTGATGCTTGTTGAATGCTCTTTAAGCGATGTTGGGATGGATTAACCTGACCCCAAGGTCCAAGGTTTCCCGTTACAAAGATAAAACGTCTGATTCAGACAATTGCTCCACTGGGCTTTTGCAGAAGTTTCAGGGCTGATGAGAACAGGGTGATGCCGAAGAGTGTTCCCAGAGCCCAGACGCTGTCATTGGGCCACTCGAGCACCAACAGCAGGCCGATGCCTGCGGAGAGCAAGCCATCGAGCAGCACGAGCCCGGCCATCGGCGCTTTTGAACTGGCCCCCGCCGCCAGTTCCATCATTCCCTCCACCAACACCACAACCCCGGCGAAGAGGGTCAGGCTGATTTCTCCTTCGATGGGGTCAATCAGGATGAACAGCGCACCGCCGATGTAAAGCAGGGCGGAAAGCAGACGGAACAACTTTCCGCTGGCCTGGTCTTGGCCGAATCGCAACAGTTGACTCACCCCTGCGGAGAAGGCAATTCCACCAAGTGCAAGGGTGAGCAGAGTCGCCGAAATGAACGGCAGAAGGATCGCAGCCACGGCACCAAAAATCAGCAGGGCTGCTGCAACTTGCCTCTGACGCTCCGGGGACATAACGGCAAGGCAACTGAATCGAACTTAGGCCCGTTTTTTGAGAATCAGCATGACGACCCATTGTCGATCGGCATCTGCGGATTCAATCTGAATGCAGCAAGGCTGATGGCATGGGTTTGCTTCAAACGATCCAGGGACGGTTGCTTCAGTACGACTCACCGTCGCGGCAGTTGCAACAGGCCCATTTCGACGCAGCCCGACGCCTGGCCCAGGCTCAATTTCAGCTGGCTGATGCTGAATTAAGCCAACGCCTCTGGCAGGACGTGGCTGATCGTGATCTCGATGTTGATCGGATCCTGAATCTTCTCTATGGCTGCTGGTTCCAGGATGATCCTGCGGCGCTACGTGCTGCCGACGCTGAGTTTCAGGCGCGGCGCGAGCGTGAGTTGATCCCCGGGGTGTTCGAACACTGCTGAGGATCTTGGGCCGCTGGGATGGTTGTGCTGGACTGACGGATCTGTTGGTGACGGCGTGCTGTTGATCCCTGAGATCCAGCCATGAACATCGTTGTTCTCAACCGTTTGGATTGGCTGGATGAACGGAGGGTTCGTCTTGTGGATCGCCGCGCGGATCACATCCGTTCTGTGCTGCGGGGTGCGGTTGGCGACAGCATCCGGGTTGGTGAGTTGAATGGCGATCTGGGCCAGGGCTGCATCTGTGCCCTGGATGCAGAGGCCGTGGTGCTGGAGGTGGAGCTCAACCAGCCACCGCCCCCCCGCCATCGGTTCGACATTGTTCTGGCCTTGCCGAGGCCCAAGGTGTTGCGACGTTTGTTCCGAACCGTGGCCGAATACGGGGTGGCCAACCTTCACCTGATCAACTGCGCCCGGGTTGAAAAGAGCTATTGGCAGTCGCCTTTGCTCGCACCCGAGAAGGTTCACGATGCCCTGCTTGCTGGGATGGAGCGCGCCAGTGACACGGTGGCGCCCCGGGTGCATCAGCACAGGCGCTTTCGCCCCTTTGTTGAAGACCAGCTCAAGGATCTCTGTGCCGGACGACCCTGCTGGATGGCCCAGATGGGGGCCTCCCTTCCCTTGCGCGACACCCCAGCGGGGGCTGCCGTGGTGATGGTGGGGCCGGAGGGCGGTTTTGTGCCATTTGAACTGGAGTTGGCTCAGGCGGTGATCGCGCAGCCGGTGCATCTGGGATCGCGCACCTTGAGCGTGGACACGGCCCTCACCACCGCTCTGGCCCAGGGATGATGGTGATGCGTGTGTTGCTTCAACGGCGACGGCAATGAACGATCTGGCTGGCTTGCAAGCTCTTGTGGAGGACGTCGGGTCCGGCAACGTCATCGATGCTGAACTGCTCGATGGGTGTCCGGTGGAAGCCCACGAACTCGATGACATGGATGCGTCCCAGGCTGCGCAGGTCGCCGCCCATTGCTTCGGTCTGCTCTTCGATCACAAGGTGGAGCAGTTGCAGGGGATCGAGGCGGATCTCGATGCGGGCCTGTGGACCGGCACCGTTGATGGCTTCGGATTTCAGATCAGCCGGGATGACGTTGGCGATCTGGTGCTCGATTTCTCGAGCCAGCCGGCGTGACGGTTGATGAGCTGCGCAGCGACCTGACGGCCCGGCTTGGTGAGCAGGTGGAGCAGGTGTTCACCCGGGATGGAGCTCCTGTTGACGACATCACCGAGCTCTATCAGCCCTCTCCGGCGGGTTTTGGCGGCCAGCTGCGACTGAAACGCAGCGGCCGCCGCCTGGCTTGGGAGCTTTGGCTGGAAGACGGTGACTCCTGGAACTTCCATGCAGCCGACCTAGCCGAGTAAGCCGACCCGCTACAGCGTCTGCGGATGCAGGCGACTGGGGCGATAGGAGAGCAGGAATTTCTGCTTGTCGTTGGCCTTGCGTTTGACGGCCGTGATCAGGTCTTCCCCGGTGTTCCAGACCCAGATCTGATCGCTGCTGTCTGCCTCTTCAAAGCTCGTGCTGAGCGGTGAGCCGTGACGGGCCCGCAATCCGGCCAGCACCTCTGTCATGTCGTCGATGGCGAACTCGTAGGCCAGCGATTGCAGGCCCTGGGTCTGGCTCAATTCAAAGGTGACCCGGGAGACCGGCAACCGGTCCAACAGCACGTCGTGGGCTTCGAATCGCTCCTGAGCCCGATCTCCGGTCGATTGAACTGGCCCCAGATGGGCATGCACCTGCTCCAGCGGCATTCCCCAAGCCAAACCTTCCACACAGGCTGAAGCCGGGGTCCCATAAAGGAACACCACAACCACTGCCATCAGGGCAATCAGGAGTGATCTCACTGTTAGTGATGCCCCTTGGCGCGTTGTGCCCATTCTGCAGAGATTGTCTTTTTCATCTTCTAAAGACAATTGAAGAATCATCTTCTTTGAATCGATTGCTGGGGCTTCAGAGGCAAGCTTCCTGAGTCAAAACACTTATCCATACGTCACCTCCTTTCTCTCGCGCTGGCCGCTTTGATCGCGTTGTTTGCGCCTTCCATGGTTTCCGCTGCAGATGTGGCCCACGGTGAGCAGGTGTTTTCGTCCAATTGCGCGGCCAGCTACATCGGAGGCGGCAACTTCGTGAATGGTCAGCGCACGCTCCAACAGGACGATCTCAAGGCCTACCTCGCCAACTACAACGACGGCCATGAAGAGGCCATCGCTTATCAGGTGACCAATGGCAAGAACGGCATGCCTGCTTTCGGTCCAAAACTGAGCGATGCCGACATTGCTGATCTTGCCGCCTACGTCGAATCCCAATCGGCCAACGGCTGATCCTGATCGATAGCTCTTGCGTCCTTCGGGTTAACGGAGCTTCAACAACCCCCCTGATTGCGCAGCTTTCAGGGGGTTTTCTTTCGGCTTGTAGCACTTGCTGCAGCGATCTGTAGTGTGAGTGCTCTGGTTTCAGCGGGGATCAGCCGCTGAAGGAAACGGGGAAAGAGCAGTGAAAATCTGCCGCTGTCCCGCAGCTGTGAAACGTCGGCTCTCCGCCCACGTCAGTCAGAACGCCCGCCAGGATTCCAAACGACGCGGATCGTATGAATGCATTGACGAAAGCCAGCCCCATGCTGCGGGCTGGTGTGATCTCCACAGCGGGATTGGTCGCTCTTTCCCTGTTCAGTCCTGCCCATGCCCATCACCCCTTCGGCATGGGAGACAGCACAGACCTTTCGGCTCTGCAGGGATTGTTGAGTGGCATTGGTCACCCGCTGCTGGGTCCTGACCATCTCCTGTTTCTGCTGGCCATCGCCTTCATCGGCCTGCAACGTCCCCGCGCATGGGTGATTCCTCTGCTGGCTGCTGGCCTGGGCGGCAGTGTTCTGTCGCAATTCATCCCCCTGCCGGATGCCGTGACTCCCTGGGCGGAGGCCATGGTCTCCCTCAGCCTGGTGGTGGAGGGTTTGATGGCCCTCACCATGGCCTCCACGCGTTGGTTGCTGCCGCTGGTGGCCCTGCATGGTTTTCTGCTGGGCAGCACCATCGTTGGTGCGGAACCCACCCCGCTGTTCACCTATTTCCTGGGCCTGCTGATTGGCCAAGGCGCGCTGCTGCTGGTGGTGAGCAGCTGGTCCAAGTCTCTGGTTGAGCGCCTCGGCTCTCAGGGGCAACGGCTTGGCGCCGGCATCTGGATGGGTATCGGCATGGCCTTTGCCTGGGTGGCCCTGATCGACTGATCACGAGCACGCCGTTTCACAGCTTCTAACCCCAGGGATCACCTCTGGGGTTTTTTTATCTCTTCCCAGTCATGACGTTTGTCCAGCAACTGCTGGTAGCGCCCGCTGCCCTTGGTCTGATCGCCCCTTTGGCTGTGGTCAACAGCCCAGCCGCCCAAGCCACCGAGCTGAACATCAACGGCGTTTCTGATTACG
>ENA-UENX01000185-UENX01000185.1-marine-metagenome-genome-assembly--contig:-NODE-185-length-33203-cov-146.105819_pt1 | contig 33203 bp, 24 predicted proteins | sample MGYA00237875_ERZ529327 | MGnify/ENA primary metagenome ERZ529327 (study PRJEB26372, sample SAMN05368347) | marine metagenome | biome: cultured habitat; feature: ocean water; material: water; isolation... | reverse complement strand
TTTTCCAATAAAATATCCGTAATTTCTGAAAAATCAGCAGATTATTTATTAGCTCAACTTAAACTTTTCCAATAAAATATCCGTAATTTCTGAGAAACCAGCAGATTATTTATTAGCTCAACGAGGAAGCTTGAGACCTTAATTTTTTATTGATTTTTACTGAGAGTAAACTAACAAAATAAAAGATTATAGAGTTAAAGTTAATTAATAATTAATCCTGAGATTACCCAGAAAGTTATTGAAAGCTTAAGGAATTAATAGATAACTTCAACCAAACTAATTTTTCAGATAATTTTTTATGATAAAAAAGTCACAATTATTCTTTCTTAAAATTGACATTATTTATCACTCAGCTCCTCTTTTTAAACATTCAGCAGTTGACTTTATCTAAAATAAATTTGTAAAAAGTATTGAGAGATTTCAAGCTCTCATTATCAAATATAAATTAAAGTGAATCCATAAACCTTAGGTGTTAATAGCAAAGATTTTCAATGACTTCACAAAAAAACTTAAGTAGCAAGCGCTAATAGCTGAATGCTTACTAAGAATATTGGTTAAAATTAAATATTTTCTCGAAACTCTGCCAAAACCTCCATCAGATCACTCTGACAATGTATTGGCAATAAATCTATCAAAGGAACCTGCTTTCTACCAGCACCTAACTTAACAGGAACACCCTGTAATATTTCCATAACCTGAGCCTCTGAAGGTACTTCTTCAGTCAGAATAGGATAAAACTTTTCTGCCAAATTTAAATGTAGTTTCGCATCAGATAAATAGAGATGCCAACCAGTAATATCCATATAAACTTTATCCCCTATTTCTGCTGCCAAACTTTCAATTATTTGTGTTGTACTACCATTAGCCATAATAATAATTCAACCTAAATTTCGTAAGCTACATAATCACTCTAATTTTCTTATCCAGAATCCTTAGAAGTGGTGGTATAATCTGCAAGTACAAAAATATATAATCCATGAATTAACAATAAAAATACCCAACCACCTGTTACCCAGATAGCCCAAGGCCAACTTGCTGCTGTGACATTACGGAAGAACCATAAACCAGAATTACTAGCAGCAAAGGTAGCTACATGAATAGCAAAATTCATTCGATCATCCAACTTCCGGAACTCTGGATCATTACGGTCAGGTTTGCGAGGCCAACGAGGAGGCATAAAATACTCTTAAAAAATTTATTACTGTTCAATTTATTCAAACATTGTAAAGGCAACTCAGTAATTTGGAGATTATTTGAAAATATTCTTTATCTAAAAAAATATAGAATCCCTCATAACCAAAACTGCTATAACTATCAGTAAAAATAACCAGTCCATTTTTGACCCTTATAGGATTAGAGATTAGAGTTAATTAACAGAATCAGTAAATTACAAATATATGAAATCAAAGTATTAACATTCAAACCTTCCCAAAGTATTTAACAAAGCCCAGCAGTAGTATACCTGAATCAGATGAAATTACCTGGCCATAAATTAAACAGCAAATTAAAAATTGATTTTGCGTACTTCAATTTTAGTTTTGACTGAACTTTTGACTTTTGAGTTTTCATTTCACCATATAATCCCCAGACTTCCCGCCACTCTTACTCAAAAGACGAATTAACTCAATAGAAATAGACTTTTCCAAAGCCTTAGCCATATCATACAAAGTCAAAGCAGCCACAGAAACCGCTGTCAAAGCCTCCATTTCCACCCCAGTTTCCGCCTTAGTCTTCACCATTGCCCGAATCTGATATCCAGGTAAATGAGGATCAGGAATTAACTCTATGTCTATCTTTTGTAAAGGCAACGGATGACATAAAGGAATAAGTTGAGCAGTTTGCTTGGCAGCCATAATTCCTGCTAATTTAGCAGTACCCAAAACATCACCCTTTGGACTATTACCTCTTTGAATAGCCTCAAAAGTTTCAGGTAACATCCGCACTTGTCCCGCTGCTTCAGCTTGACGTATAGTCTGCACTTTAGTAGAGACATCAACCATTTTAACTGCACCCTCAGAGTCCAAATGAGTTAAATTTTGCTCAAATTTAGAAAAATCCCTTGTCATTCTATTTATTTATGCTATACTTATATTATTAAGTGCAAAAGAAAAACTGATTCCCAAAAAGTTTCATTTAATCTGATGCTAAAAATATGCAAAAGGGCCTGTAGCTTAGTGGATAGAGTGCGTGGCTACGGACCATGAGGTCGGGGGTTCGAATCCCTCCAGGCCCGTTTTAATGATTAATAGCATAAGTATCTTGCCCCCGACCAAAAGCAAATCTGATGGAATGGGGCAAGTTACTGTTTGACAAAGTAATAAATGTAGCGATCGCTATGGAAGCAAGAATAGCATCAATAGCAAACATACTTCTATAACCTATTTGTTCGGCAACAAGACCGAAAGTAGGTCCAGCTATAGCTATTCCTACATCAAAGCCACCAATACAAAGAGAGAAAAACTTGCCTCTTTGATCTGGAGGGCATCGGTCAGTCATCAAAGTAATCATCATTGGTAAGATTAAACCACTAGAAGACCCCCCCAAAATAGCTGCCAGTAAAATCATATTCCTACTATTTGCTGTCCACAAAGTCAACATACCCAATAAGCTAAATACTAGACCGCTACTAATAAAAACGCCACGACCAAATTTATCAGAAGCTCGCCCAGTAAAAATGCGAATGAGCAAATTAGTGATGCCCCTTACAGTATAAAAAATTCCAGCATTCAGAGCTATGCTATTTTCCTGAATATACAGTGGTAGAAAAGTAGTAGTTGTGCCAAATATTAAACCTACTATCAACATCACAAAAACAGGAACCAAAACCCTACGACTCCCCAATATTTGCCATAACTTTTGTTGCTCAAACTGATGGGAATGGAGATTTTTTTGTGCTATTGCAGATGATTCTGAAACAAGAATACTAAATAATAAGCTAGCAATTCCTAAAGTAGAGCAAACTATAAATAAAGGCACATACTCATTAGCTTCTACTAAAAAACCACCTACTGTAGGTCCAATAGCCATACCTATTGGAGTACATAAACTCATATAACCAATTAATTCTCCCCGACGACCAGGAGGAGACAAGTCAGCTACTAAAGCAGTATAACCAATGGTAACTCCAGCAATGCTAATGCCATGAAAAGCACGAACTAACATTAAAAAAAGAAAAGACTTGAATAGTAGATAACCGAGTGGGGCGATCGCTGCTACACTTGTGCCAACTATTAGAACCAACTTTCGACTTTTTGTATCTGCTATGGGCGCTAAAATAAATCGTGATAATAATAGTCCCATAGAAAAGCAACCCAAAACAAAACCAATTTGTTGTTTTGTGCCTCCGATATAATTTAGATATAGAGGCAAAGTTGGCAATAAAGTAGTTATACTTGACCAAAATAATAAACCAGCTAAAAATAAAATCATTAGACTGCGCTGTTGTTTAGGGTCAAGTGTTTTAAATACTTTCACAAATTTTGTAACCTTTGTTGATATACTCCCAACCGCGAACAGTCAGAGATTATTACAATATATGAAAAGTCTAGCATGATATCAACCGCTGTCCCGATATCTTTATCCTCCATGGTTTTTTTCCATAACTGACCACAATAACTTGACTTGTTACTTCTTTTGGAATCATATTTCAGTTATGAGATATTAGTGATGTTAGACCTTAGGAGTTAAAATATAAAAGGAATTTTATTTCTCTTAATTCTTCTTAAATATCTCATAAATTATTCCTAAATTTTATAGCTTTAACTTTTAAATTTTTAGTTTTAAATTTTTTGTTTTAACCAAGCTAAACCAGCAGCAAAAGTTTCAGCTAAAACACTAATCAAGCGATAAAATGCAACAGCACTCAAAACAATTCCAGGAGCAAATTTTTGCTCCAATAAAGCTAAAGCAGTTGCTTCAAATACCCCAACACCTCCAGGAGCTCCTGGAACAACTAAACCTAATAACCAGGCGAAACTAAAAGCACTAAATATCAATAAAATTTGATTAAATTCAATAGAATTAAATGCCAAAATTGTCAACAAAAATCCAGAACCTCGAAGCAGAACAAAACAAACTTCTCCCACAAAGGGCTTGATAGGATAACGTTCTAATACTAATTCATTGTCTGGCTCTAAATCAATTTTTTTAAACTTTAATTTAATTTTAACTAAACACTTAATGATTGGGTTTAAAATTCGTGGATGAATAATACAAATAACTGAAAAAAAACAGAATAATTGTAAAAAAAAACTTTCTTGAGTAGAGCCAACTAAAGCAACTATTAAAGCTGCTGCTGCCATTAACAGTGGTTCTATTAATACACTTAAAATAGCAATTTCAATAGGTACTCCTACTTTTTTTACTTCAGTAATACGCCCATAAAAATGCCATATATTTCCTGGTAAATACTTAGCAATATTCGTCAGCAGATATACTCTAATAGCCCAAGGAAAATTAACTAATTGATTAAATTCTTTAATAATCCAAAACCATACCCATCCAGACCAGACATGAGCCATTATTGTGATCAGAAAAGCAGTTCCTAAACTTATCCACCCAGAATCACTAATCCTAATTTGCAGAACTTGTTCCCAGTTGTCTTTCAGAGTTTTAACTAGAAAAAATAGGGTAGCTCCTAAAATAATCCATCGCAGATAAGGTTTAATATCCGACAAAACTTTTTTCATAAAGTACACAAATAACTCTGTTAACTCTGTTTATAACTGCTGAATATTTGTCTTTGCCCTCTAAAATCTGTAAGTTTTCAGCTAACAAATATTGCTTTTGGAGGAAATAAAAGTAATTTATAAATCGAGGGAAAATTAAAAGTTTATACTTAAAGATGATAAGTGTTTATAGGCAAATTATGATCAATTTTATTGATTTTTTTTGAGCTATTAATATGTTAGTTAATCATCATTTTTTTCAACTATAGCTATACACTAATCAAGTTTATTAATTTTTTTTCGAGATATTAATAATCTAGTTATTCGTCATTTTTTATTAAGCTTAGGAATCAGCCATAGTATATTCGCATTACCAATAATTTCCTGTGATTCAATTATCAATTGCTGTGCAGATAAAGACTTAAAAAGATTCATATATTCTCCATAATATATCAAATATATACGTGAGCTTGTAGAGGGTAAAGTTTCAATCCAATTTTTTAAATCCACTCGAATATTTAATTTATCTTTTTTTCCATCTTATTAACATATACATAATCATAACCTCAATAATAGTAAGCTAGAGGAAAATAATCACCATTGATAGAAAAAAAATTACCATGAAATGTAGAGTAAATAATTACTTCACCTCTATCTTGAATTTCAATCAATTGAACTATTGATATGTAGTGATATAATCCTTTCATGTATCCTTGGGAAGTTATATAATAAGTTACTAAACCCAAACTAACGCCTAACATATATATGAAAACTAGTAAGACTCTATTTTATTAAGCATGATTGATAAATAATCGAGAAAGAGTTAGGGAAAATGTGGAAAAAACACCAACTTTTTTGTAAAAAAATTAATTACCTAATCTATAGATTAGATATACAGATAATACTGCGAGAATAATATCTATAATTCTCAATCATACTTGATGATCATAAACGTTAATCCATAGATTTTAAAAAGCATAGTATAATAATATTCCTTTATTTAAAGCTATCTGCTTTCTATCCCTAATAACGAAAAATTAATATATTCATATACCTCCAAAATTTATTCTGTAAAAGTACAAACAATAGGATAAAATTAAGACTCAATAAAATAGGAAACTATTCCTTTTTTATTATAGGTGAGATAAACCTATTAAAAATATTGAATATCAACTATATCACCGTAAGCATTCAATAGCTGAATAATTACATATTAACTGAGATAAAAAAATTGGCTTATACAATTTTTGCAATTTTGTTTACAGCTAGTCATTTTTACAGTTATACCAAATCAAAAAAGTTCTTACATTGTTAATCTCCATATTTCTACAAAATTTTTTGAAAATGGCATTAGACTTCTGAGAGTCAAAGGAGTTTAGTTATAAATATCACTATATCTATAGAGCTACTAATTTTTTAATTCAGAGTTTTAGTCATAAAAATACTGTTCCGAGTAGAACCATCCATTGGAACAAAATTTTTTTCATATAAAATTAGAATATTAGTATTGTAGTGAGATAGTAGTAAAGTGAGCAAATCTACAACTATAAATTCTGATACTAGAGTTAAAAGCAGTCAGTTTTTTTTGGTGATTAAACTACAAGTTTAATGAATAATTGGTAAATGCATTCTATTTGCTGCTTTAGTTCCCAAATAATTGCATTCTCAAGAGCTATAAATTATTGATATTTACTATTACATTTATATTCAACATTCTAAGATAAACTTAGATGAAATCTCCTGTAACTGATAACTGAAATGACATTCTTTAATAAAGATGAGCAACTCAATATTCTGGGTAAAGATATTATAGAAGCAACCCAGTTAGAATTTTCAGAATTAACTTCCGAGGCAATAGCTATAACTTGGTTAGTCTACAATTCACCAATAACCAGAAATATTCAGAATGCCACAGAGTTTTGGCAAAAGCAAGTGCGGGGTTGGAGCGATCGCGGTGATGAGAAGATGTATGCAGGAGGAATGGTCCATTTATTTTACCTTGTGGCTATTTATGAATGGTTAGAGAAAGGAATGGTCAAAACTTCACCAGAGCTAGAAAGAGCAATTCGAGATATGATTCTTTCTGCAAATCATGATGGGACCAGTCTAGTTGTAGATGTTTTAACTGGAACTACCAGTGGACCTGAATTATCACCGGGACCTTTTCAAACTTGGAAATATCAACGTAATTTTATCAACCGTTATTTTCAATCTCTCAAGTGGCCTGAATTAAAATCTATTAATGTTAATCAAAAAACATGGTTTTATGGGCCTTATGGCCGAGAACGGATTTTCCAAGGACTATTGATGGAAAATCGAAATATACTTACAACTAATGCAACAGCTCGTCTATTACATAGTATTGTGGGTGGCATTGCAGTATCCCGTCAAGCATCAGGAAAAATAATGGATTTGTTACAGAAAAATCTTAGCCAACAAGATGCAAAATATGTAACCAAAAGTCAAACTATAGGGTTTTTAAAAGAAAGTCTTCCTCAAAATGCTAAGATATGGTCTAGAGAAATTGTGGATACTCATGTACATCACAATTTTGCTTATATAGAGTTACCAAATCTTCTGCCATATCTTTTAGTTATATTTACAGAAGGCAAAGAGATTAGCAAGAATGAGAGGATATTACCTTATATTTCTCAAAAGTTTGTAGAGGCAATGAAAAAATTGTCGCTAAAATGACTAAAAAATTAAGCTACGGTTCTAGGAAATTTCATTTACGTATTTAGGGCTAACATTTAAGCTATGGAAATCTTATTAGGAAACTCTTGTAATACAACTGGCAAATATTTATCTATCCAGTAAGACCTACCGAAATTGTTTAGTTGTTTTGTGTAGAATAATTTGATTTAACTACAGCTTGCTGAATAAATATAGAATCCTGATATATCATTAGTTTAAGTATTCCTAGATATGGAAAAAAGTTATTATCTACATTTCACCATACTATTAACCTTTAATCTTGATATTTGCCTTCAACCGAAGCCGGAAAAATGTATATAAATTAACAAGCCGAATTGTTGCAAAAGTTCTTCTATTTCTATTCTTTTGATCGACTCTTAAACTTTTAAAAAAAGCCTTCACTATTCAATTTAACAAAAAAAATTAGTCTTAATTTTATCCTTCTAAAGCCATGCTTTATAAGTATCTTTACTGATATAAAACCTGAGCATTATACAAAATTCATCTGTTAAGTCTTCAAGAGCCTTTTACCTGGAAAAAAGTTTCTTGAAAAATACTTTATTTTTGAGTACTTAAATATTTTCACTTAGTTACTATATTATTCATCCATTCTCTCCTAATATCCGCAATGTTGTCAGAAGTTTACTTGTGATAAGGGATAGGAATAGCCTTTTAAGGTAAGAAAAAAATATTCAACATCAGCCTCATAAGAATTCAAACCTTAAACCTTAGGCCTCAGAGATATGCAGTGATAATGTGAAAAATAAAACAACGGAGAGGGAGGGATTCGAACCCTCGGTACGGGGTTCTCCCGTACAACTCATTAGCAGTGAGCCGCTTTCGACCACTCAGCCACCTCTCCTGGGGTTACGATTTTCTACTATAACAAATGTTTTTGATTATGGCAAGACCAAACTCCTAATTTTTTTATTTGTTATGAATGTGGTCATAACTATTCGAGTCTTAATATTTTGTTAATAAGTTATCTACCAATAATATCACTCAAAATAATATAACTGAAAAAAATATTAATTAATTTATTTGAGGTTTGACAGTAGTGTTATCTGACTTACTAAATGCCTATCCAAAATTAAGCATTAAGAGTTAGAAGACGAATAAAATTTAAACTTGTTCCGTGAAGAGATAGATTAATTACCTATCACAAAAGCATAACTTTAGTCAAGGAGTTAAAAGTAGGCAAATGACCCAGCGACTACCTAAATATTTTTGCAGAAAGCAATAGCTAAGTTTATGATTATAAAATTTGAGATTAGTCGTTAAATTAGACAATTGACAATAGACAGAACTATGTTAAACTACTAAATGTTCATTTTTATTAATTGAGAAAATTATCTATTCAGAGACAAAATAATATATATTCTTCAAGATGTAAAAGTATTCCCAACGGTGCATAATTATCAATATCTAAAAATTGTATCTGTTGTCCCAGAAATTTTCCTGCCCTAACCTTCTGAAACCGGAATTATCTAATCAGATGAGAGTTAGTAAATGGGAACAATAAAAATCCTTGGAATGTCTGATTGACAAGGGTTAAATTTTTCCTACAAATATAAACAAAGATATAAATGAACGAAAAAGGTCATCTATACAGAATCTAAAAATTAGCTCTTTGAGCGAATAACACATAAATTAGCAATAGTAAACTCTAAAAAACGAGGTAAGCAAGTGACTAGCTTAATTGACGGCAACATTAACGACCTAATTAATAATATCCCCGAAGAAGAACAACCTGATGGTGGATTTGATACACTCCCAACTGTAGACAGACCTATAGAAGGAGGAGATGGAGGCAGAGACATACAAGGAGGCCCAACAGCAGACGCTATTGAGGGATCTACTGCATCGGATGTTGTTTCAACAGGGGCTGGCGACGATCTAGTGGCAGCAGGTGATGGCGATGATGATGTTTTATTAGGTACTGGTGATGATACTGTATTGGCTGGTACTGGCGTTGACACCATCTCAGGTAACCAAGGAAATGACTCCGTAGCTGGAGGTGCAGGAGATGATCTTCTCTATGGTGGTAAAGGTGATGATAGTGTAGAAGGTGGTGAAGGAGCAGACTTTGTCTTCGGCGATCGCGGAAGTGACCTAGTACAAGGTGGGGCCGGAGATGACGTCGCACTGGGAGGGAGAGATTCTGATACTGTAACGGGTGATGAAGGTAATGACACTCTAGATGGAGGTAAAGGGGATGACATTCTATCTGGAGGTGTAGGGGATGACTTCCTATTCGGTGGAAAGGGTAGTGATACTTTAACAGGTGGCACTGGAGCTGATAAATTCCTCTTCTATTATAATGAGGATGGTAGTTACGGACTTGACTCCTTAACAGACTTTAATAGGGATCAAGGAGATAAGATAGGTATAGTTGTTAATAACTTCGGTGGCGGCAACTTTGAGGCTTTGACAGGAGCACGTCCTGGCGATTCATTATCAGGAGCACAGTTTGCGGTTGTTGAGAACTTTAGTCCTAATGAGGATGGAGCTAATTCAGCAGCAATCATCTATGACCCTGATACTGGTTTAGTATACTACAACCCAGACGGATCAGCAGTTGCAGGTAATGAAACTCCAATTGCTCGGGTTGATAATACTGTTTTTGATAGTAATAACCCATTACAAGGTACTGACTTTGAAATCTTCTAAGTCTAGTTATTAATTAATAAATATGATTTTAAATGTGGGTATAACCCAAAAATGAAGATACTGAGTCCCTCCTAACTTTAGGGGGGAATTTTGTTTTAGCTAAGTTGAGAAGTCTGCTTTAATTGTTTTGAGTCAAATATTTACAGCGGTTTTCATTTCAGTACACCACAGTAGGGGGTAATGGCATATAGCTTGGCGCCATGGGCTTCGCCTTTTTTCTGACGGAATGCTCGGCTTTCGATGTTGGGGAAAGCCGTTAGTGAATCTTTGCCCCAACAAAAATGCACCTACTAAATATGTTGGTTCTGCGCAGCATTTTGTAGAAACTAATTAACCGCAAATTCACTATGGGAACTTACCTCTACTGGATGAAAACCCAAAACAATTTGACTTTTAGGAATACCTGCATTCACTAAAAATTTTGCAATACCATCTTCTAAACCATTTATTTTCATGAGTCCAGATTTTATTACCAATAATTTCTAAATGTACAATACAACGATGTAACCTTCGCCTATTTTCCCAGCCCCAAGTCAGAAACAAATAATACGACTTATCCTCACTGAAAATCAAATGACGTTTGACTTTTCCATAGGGATAAGGAAGGTTTGCATATTCTTTTAAAATAGGATAAATAATTTCATCATAGTTTGTGATTGAATCCATAGTAAAATTACTTACTCTACTTGGTCAAAAACTAACAAATTTACAATACTTCGTTTTCAAAGTAGCTTACCAATAGGTTCTTCAAAAATATCTTCATAAGCTGATTGTTTAATTGCTAAATATAATATTCTGGATTCTTGCTTATCTCTTAAAATTTCCCTATATAAAATATATTAACCTAGAGCTTTTTCTAAATCATTAATTAGAAATGCATTAATAAAGTTTTTAATTTCTACAGCAATTTTTGGGTTACTTTTATCTGTGATAATTAATTTTTTAGATCCCAAATCTACAAATAAATTTTTTTTTGCTAATAGATAAAATTAAAGGGTCGTCTTTAATATTCCAGCTATCTTTGATTAAAGCATTTTTTACTGTATTGTGATAAAAGTTTTTGGCTGACATCAGTCTTTGTTTCTAAAAAGATAAATTAATCTATAGTAATCCTAAATGATTTGTGAAAAAAACTGTGGAGGTTTGGTCTACAAACTCTAGCAGAAGGGGTTTGGTCTCCAAACACTTACAATAAAATGCTACAACCTAATTTAGGAATGCTTTAATATCCTATATTGATATTTGACGATGAAAATAGAAAAATATCTCAGATTAGCAAAATCATATTTGACTAAAGGCAATTTAAGTCAGGCAATAGAAATATGTGAACAAATATTAGAAATACAACCAAACTCCGCTCATGCTTACAGAATATTAGGGGAAATTTACCAAGCAGAAGAGAATTTTGAAAAAGCTATGTATGCTTATACAAAAGCTGTGGAGATTCAACCAAAATATGCAGAAGTTCATGCTTTTCTCGCTTGGTTATACAGTCAGAAAAAATGGCTGAGTGAAGCAGCTAATCAATATCAAAAAGCGATTAATTTAGGACTAAAATGGCCAGAATTATATTATAATTTAGGTAATATATTCTATCAAGTTCGATATTTTGAATCAGCAATTCAATGCTATGAAAATGCAATTGTTATCAAACCGAATTACATTAATGCTTATTTGGGTTTAGGCATTATTTTTGAAAGGGAAAGAAATTATCAAGCGGCAGTTGATATTTATAGAAAAGTCATAGAATTAAACCCAGATTTTGTAGAAGGATATAATAATTTAGGTCGTATTTTAGCTAATTGGAATCGAAGGTCAGAAGCTATTGAGGTTTATCAACAAGCTTTAGTTTTAAAGCCTGATTCAGCAAGTTTATATAATAATCTTGGTTTTACTTTATTAAATGAAAATCCTATAGAGGCGATCGCTGCTTATTATCGTGCTATAGAATTAGACCCATTATTGATCAAAGCCCATTATAATTTGGGTAAAGCATTACAAATAATTGGGGAGCATGAATTGGCAGTAAAATCTTTTCAAGAAGTTATTAGATTGAAGGGAAAAAAAGATAATTTATTGGTTTATAGTGATTGTGCTTTTTCTCTAATGACTATAGGAAAGTTTCAAACTGCTTTTGTTTACTTAAAAAATGTAATTACTAATAATAAGTTTGTTGATGGTTGTTGGCAGGTATTAGAGTCGAAGTTAGGTAATTTGGAGCATATAGAATATGATAAAATGTATTTAACAAAAGTAGCTGTGTTGAATTTTATTAAAGAGCTAAAAAAGTTAGATATTAATTCAGAAAATTATCAGCAATCTTCTCAAAAAATATCTCGGTATTTGCTGAGTTATTATATTAATTTTGGCAATGTATTGATGGAAAATGAGTTTTATAAAAGTGCTGAAAATATTTATCATAAGGCGTTAAAAATTAAACCAAATTCGGCAGATATTTATTGGTTATTAGGGAATAATTTGGCTAAACAAAAACGGTTAAATTCAGCAATTATTAGTTACCAAATAGCTCTGCAAATTTTACTTAATGAAAATAGAATTAATCAGACGACAAAGATTTATTTTGAGTTGGGTAAGATTATGGAAAAACAGCAAAGATGGCAGGCAGCAAGAGATTATTATAGTAAAGTATTATCCGGAAAAGTAGAAGATATATTAAATAATGATTTTAATAATGATTTTTTGCCTTATCCAAAGTTAGAGGGATTATATTTATCTACAAAAGATTGGTTGCAGAAATTAGATGGTAATAATTATCAGAAACGATATAAAGAAGTAAGATTAGAAAAATTAGCAACAGAATATAGAGAAGAATCTATAAAATCTCCTATTAAAGTAAGTGTTGAAAATAAGAAGAAAGATTTAGAATGTCTTGGGTTAAATTGTAGTGCATGTTTAAAGCAAATTTATCAGTGGTTTGACCCAAAGTCTCCTGCTCAAGGGATATATAGTCTTAGGGATCAGGGTGAGTTTAGTCAAGATATTGATTTGCTGAGTCAGGAAATATCACTTTTAAACCCCCTTGAAAAAGAGGGGAAAAAATCTCTAACTCCTGGGAAAAATGAGAGGATGAGTCCTTCTTCCCTAACATCTGTAAGTAAGGAGGAAAGTATACTTAGTTTGACAAAAGATACAAAAAATGATAAAGAAGGGCTTTCTTACTTTCAGAAACTTTCCCGGAGTCCTACCTTCGTGACTACAGTACCGGAGGGAAGAGCTTGGATAATGCCCAAGAAAAATTACTGGAGACTATGTTACGGCATTGCTATTATGACTCCAGATAACTATTTATTGTCAGACTTGTCCAGAGAATATCCATCTCCATTGCCAGGATGTACAAAGCATGACCCAAGTCAACATCGGATTTTTGGTTTTGAAGAACTGCCCCCCCTAGAGAAAATTAATGGTAAGGTAGCAGTATTATCGGTGTTATCAGGAAATGTCTATTTTCATTGGATGGTAGACCTACTGCCAAGAATAGAGATATTGCGTCAGGGTATTAATTTAGAAGAAATAGATTGGTTTATAGTTAATGACTATCAACAACCTTTTCAACGAGAGACATTAAAAACTCTTGGTGTCAAACAAGAGAAAATTTTGGCAAGCGATCGCCATCCTCATGTTCAAGCAACAGAATTAGTCGTCCCTTCATATCCTAGTTATCTGGGATGGTTACAACCCTGGGGATTAAAATTTTTAAGAGAAGTATTTCTTAGAGGTATAACTAATAATAAGTCATACTTTCCGGAAAAAATATATATAGGTAGAGGTAATGCTAAGTATCGTCGAGTAATGAATGAAGCAGAAGTAGTAGATATATTACGCCAGTTTGGTTTTACTTATGTTACTCCAGAGTCAATATCCCTAGAAAATCAGATTAGCACTTTTGCCCATGCCAAAATCATAGTGGCCCCTCATGGAAGTGGTTTAACAAATATAGTATTCTGTAACCCAGGGACAAAAGTTATCGAACTTTTCTCACCCCACTATCTCAGATACTATTATTGGCATATTAGCCAATTATTAGGACTTGAGCATTACTACTTAATTGGTGAAACATTTAGTTGTTATCCAATGAGAAATATAATGTATGAAAGTTCTTTAGTGGAAGATATTTTAGTGAATTTAGATTCATTAAATCAGATGCTAAAAGTTGTAGATATTTTTTAAGATTATCCTTATTTGAAAAAAAAAGGGGGGAGGTGAATGAAATAGAATAAGAAAGTAAGTTATTTCAGTTTTTAATTATGAGTGATAAGTTAACAGTGTCTAAGGCTGAGTTAGGAGAGTTAAAATACTGAATTTTATTTTTTCCTCAACAAAAATAGCAGAATATTTGATACTGAATTTTCTGGCAAACATTTAGTTTACTCTTTGTGTTTTTATCATCTTCTTTGTTAAGTTAGAAAATACTGATCAAGTAAATCTTAAGGAAAAAAACTGTTACTTGTTAAGTTAAGGTCTGTATAGCATTACAAAAAATTGGATTTCTATACTAGCCTAACCTCAAGCTACAAGTGCTTAAGGTTTTGTTTGTAAGTGTTTTTTTTGAGACCGTCAAACCCATAAATAAACTTAATTAATAGTAGCTAAAAAAAAAGAATATGGCATCAATAAATCCTCAGGAAACTGCAGCAGAAAATTTCCACAAAAAAGCAGAAGCTTATTTAGCAGAAAAGAAATTTGACGAAGCGATCGCCTCCTGCGAATTAGCAATAAAAATAGAAGATAATTATTTTCCTGCCTACAAAACTTTAGGGAATACTTGGCAAGCTCAAGGAAAATTAGCAGAAGCAGAAAATTGGTACAAAAAAGCGTTAGAAATCAAATCAAATTGGCCGGAAATATATGCTAATCTAGGCAGTTTATATGCCATGCAGCAAAAATGGGAAGAAGCAATATCCTATTATCAAAAAGCTGTAGATATCAAACCAGATTTTGCTGGTGCTTATCGCAATATGAGGAAAGTATGGTTAAGTTTAGGCAATCAAAAATTAGCTACATATTGTCAGTATAAAGTATTGTCTATAGAACCAGAAAAAGCTACCTTTGAAGAATTTATGAATGTAGGGAAAACTCTGGAAAAGGAAGGTAGCTTAAATGACGCAATATCTTGTTATCGAATGGCAACTAAATTAAATAGTAATTCATCAGAAGCTTATCAAAATTTAGGAGAAGCTTTAAAAGAGCAAGGAAACTTAGATGAAGCGACAGTCTGTTGTCGGAAAGCGATAGAATTAAAGGTAAATGGTAAGAAAATAGAAAATTCAGATGATACTTTAGGAGCAGCGAGTAAATACAATTTAATTTCTAGTCAAGAGTTAAATTCTGGAGATACTTTAGTTGGTAGTTTAAGTAGTAATAAAGTTAATGGTCATAACACTCTTGTGAGAGCAACTATCCCAACAACTTCTCCGACGGTTAATGCTGAAGATATAGAAACTTATATGGTAGAGGCAGAGACTTACGTTAACCAGAAAAAATGGGAACAAGCAATTGCTGTAAGTAAGCAAGTTATTCAAACTAAAACAGAACCCAAAGCTTATAAAATAATTGGTAATTCTTTACAAGCTATGGGTAAATTACAAGAAGCATTAGATTGGTACAATAAAGCATTAAAAATTAAGCCTGATTTTGGAGAAGTATATGCAAATATAGGAACTATATTTGCTCAACAAAAACAGTGGGGACAGGCTATACAAAATTATCTAAGAGCAATTGAAATTAAGCCAGAATTTGCGGGAGCATATCGAAACTTAGCGAAAATTTATACTCAGGTTAATAAGTCACAAGAAGCAGCAGAATACCTATATCAGGCAATAAGATTAGAACCAGGAAAAGCTACTGCACAAGATTTTTTATTCACTGGCAATACTCTGAGTGAAAATGGTAAATTAGAACAGGCGATCGCTTGTTATCAACAATTAATATCTGCTGATCCAAATAGTTTTGAAGCTTATGAAAAACTAGGAGATAGTTTACTAAAGCAGGGGCAGTTAGAGCTAAGTTTACAGAATTATAAAAATGCTCAAAAACTAAAACCATATTCTACAGAAATTAAGCAAAAAATTGGAGAAATTTATTACAGATATGGAGAATATTTCCAAAAAAAAGAAAAAGTAGAAGAGGCAGTAAAAGCTTATCGTCAAGCAATAGAAAATTATCCACAATATGATATACCTTATGGAAAATTAGGAGAAGTTTTTTCCCAACAGGAAAAATGGGAAGAAGCTGTCAAAGTATATGAAAAAGCAAGTCAAATAAAACCAGATAATTCTTGGTATTATAACAGCTTAGGAGAAGCTCTAAAGAAGTTAGAAAAATGGGAAGAAGCTGTTATGGCTTACCGCAAAGCTATACAATTAAATCCTGACTTTTCTTGGTCTCATAATAACTTAGCAGACTGTCTAGTAAAACTAGGGAAACGGGAAGAAGCTGTTGTAGCCTATCGTCAAGCAATAAAATTAAAACCTGACTTTACTTGGTCTTATATTAATTTAGGAAATACTCTTTGGGAAATAGGAAATTGGCAAGAGGCGATCAACCCCTATAGTCGCGCTTTAGAATTAAAAGCAGATCTGCCAGAAACTTATCAAAAATTGGGACATGCTCTGAAAAAACGTGCTGAGTTAGATTTAGAAGAATCAATTAAATGGTATCGTAAAGCTATAGAAAATGACCCCGATAATGAGAAGCTTTATCACAAAGCGTTAGAGGTTAAGCCAGAAGACCACACACTTTATTTACAACTAGGGAATACATTAGTAAAAAAAGGAAAAACTCATGGAGCGATCGCCTTTTATCAGTTAGGTTTACAAATTAATCCAGATGATTCAGAAATTCAAGGGCAACTAGAAAAAATATTACCGAAAAAAAATACTTTAAGGGAAAAGAAAAAAGATAATAGGAAAAAGAATAAAGTTCCTATTTTTCCATTACCTTCTAGTCCTGTTATTGAAAAAAATGAAGAGAAAAAAGTTCCTATTTCTCCATTACCTTCTAGTCCTGTTATTGAAAAAGAAGATACCTATCAATTATGGCTTAAGGAAAACTTACCTAACTCAGACCAACTCAAGAAAATGTCAGAAAATTTAAAGATTTTCCGATACCAACCATTGATTAGTATTATACTGCAAGAAAAATCAGGATCTCCATACATTCAAAAGACGATTGAATCATTAATAAATCAAATTTATCCTAACTGGGAACTTTGCTATATTTCTGATAAACTTCCGCAAAATATAGAAGCAAACAACAAAATTAAATTAGTCATAAAAAGTGAAAATAGGGATATTGCTACAGACTTAAATGCGGCATTAGCATTAGCAACAGGAGATTTTGTTACTCTATTAAATCCTGAGGATATTTTAACACCAGATGCACTTTATGAAATGGTGTTATTTCTGAATAGATATCCAGATTCAGATATGATTTATTCTGATGAAGATAAACTGACCAGTGAAGGAAAATTAATTGAACCATACTTTAAACCAAATTGGTCTCCAGATTCATTTTTATCCCGAATGTATACAGGTCATTTGTGTATATATCGCCGAGAATTATTGGAAAAATTGAATGGTTTTCGAGTCGGATATGAAAGTAGTTATGAATATGATTTAATTCTCCGTTTAAGCGAAGTAAGTCAAAAAATATTTCATATTCCTAAGGTACTTTATCACAGCAGAATTCCGGAAAATGGAGGAGAAATAGATTGGGAAATATCAAAAGAAACTACTAAAAAAACATTAACTGAAGCATTAGCCAGAAGAGGAGAAATGGGAACAGTTTATAGTGTGCCCAACCATCCTGGTTTTTATCGAGTCCGATATCAAATATCAGAACAAAAATTAGTCAGTATAATTATTCCCACTAGGAATTTAGGAAATATTTTAGATAGATGTTTGGAGTCAATATTTACTCAAACTACCTATCCAAATTATGAAGTAATAGTAATAGATAATGGTAGTGATGAACCAGAAACATTATCTATTATTGAGAAGTGGAAAAATCAACAACCAGAACGTTTCAAATGTTATGAAAAGAATATTCCTTTCAATTTCTCCAAACTCAATAATTATGCCGTAGAGAAAGCAGAAGGTGATTATTTACTATTCTTAAATAATGATACGGAAGTCAAAACAGCCGACTGGTTAGAAGCAATGGTTGAGCAAGCACAAAGAGAAACAATAGGAGCTGTCGGAGCTTTATTATTATATCCAGACAATACAATTCAACACGCCGGAGTTGTACTAGGAATGCGAAGTGTTGCAGACCATAGTCACCGAGGTTTTTCTCCCACCGACGCTGGATACAAAGGTCAAATTATTTCTGTGAATAATTATTCTGCCGTAACTGCAGCGTGTTTAATGTGTCGGCGAGAAGTATTTGAGCAAGTGGGAGGATTTGATGAAGAGTTAGCTGTAGCATTTAATGATGTAGATTTATGTTTAAAAATAATATATAAAGGTTATCGAAATATTTATTTACCTCACGCCGTTTTATATCACCACGAGTCAAAAAGTCGGGGAGTAGAAAATACCGGAGAAAAACAACTACGTTTCCAACAAGAAATTCAGAATATGAAGCAAAGGTGGAAAGATTTAATAGACGAAGATCCTTGTTATCATCCTCATTTAACTCGACAACAAGAAGACTTTAGTTTAAGAGTTCAAACAAATGTAGAAGTTGCTCTTTCTATGTATGATAAAGATCCAGAAATAGTTGGATGTTCTATAGATGTACCATCACCAGGAGTAAAGCAAAATATTAGTTCTATTTGTATAGGTGGGTGGGTAGTTGGAAAAAAATCTTCTCCAGTCACAGTTAAACTAATTTCTTTAACTAAATCAGGTAAAGTTTTGCGGGAAGTTCCTGCTAATTTACATCGTCCAGATGTAGGTAAAATTCATCCTGAGTATCCTTATGCTCAACATTCTGGTTTTTGGGGAGAAATAGAAGTAATTGAGATTGCACCAGAGTCGAAAATTTCCTTAGAAGCTATTTTCAAAGATGGTTCTCATGTGCGACTGGGTATGGTAAGTTTTAAGTGTCCTAATTTGATTTAATTTGTTGAAATTACCTCATTCTTAAAGGGTGAGGTAAACTTTACTTAGTTAGCTATAACTTAAAAAGCTAGAGAACAAAAATATCAATTTAAAACTGTAGTTTTAACTGAATTGGAAAATGATTATCCTGACTTTTAGTATCAACTTTTCTAATGCAGTTTTGATGATTATTACTACTCGAAATATCCATAATGAATAGGATTAACTTCTTATCCTATTAAAATCTTAGTTATGTAAAAGCCAAATGCTTTGGTAATAAGGGGTGGTACAGTATGACAAATTTGTGCATAGTTTTCCATTGTAGTACCTTTAAATATAAAGGGATAAGCAAAAGATTCAATACAGGTACATCCTCTAGGTGATACAAATCTATTTTCTTCAGGATGGATACAAGTTATTCCTCTTGTTCAATAAGTAGTATAAGAAGGAAGATATTTTTTGTCCTTCCATCGAAAAACCCTAACTGATAAATGAAACGAATCCCATTTAATTACTCATTAATTGAACCATCAGGCATAATAGTTCCCCTCATAATTACTCCACTTAAATCTGTATTAGTAATAATTGCACCTTCCAAATTAGCATTACTTAAATTAGTTTCTTGTTTATAACTTCTGAAAGAGAAACTATGAAAGTCCGCTCCACTTAAATTAGAATCAGCAAGATTAGCATATTCTAAGTTAGTACCATGAAGACTAGCATTGTTTAAATTAGCTCCTGCCAAACTTGCTCCCCAGAGTCTTGCTTCTAACAAATTAGCATCAGTTAAATTAGCATGATTTAAATTTGCTAGAGTTAAATCAGCTTCTAATAAACGAGTGCTAGTTAAATTAGTATTTGTTAAATTTGCTCTGTTGATATCTGCTCTATATAAGTTAGCTTTTTCTAAATTAGCTCCTGTTAAATTAGCTCCGGAAAGGTTAGCTCCATTTAAATCTGCACCTTGGAAATTTACCCCTGTTAAATTAGCTCCCGACATATTAGCATTCTTTAAATTAATGTCATGAAAATTTGCTCTGGTTAGGTCACATTGTTTCCATAAGAATGATACACACCAATTATATTCTAAAAGATGATTAACATCTTCATAATTAGCTCCCATAATTGGCGCAGATAAACTCAAGTATATGAAAGAAATGACAAAAGTAACAGTTGCTAAAAATTTCATTGCTAAAGTTATTTTAATTGAACTTAAACTAATTTTTTTGAATTGAGTCAGCAAACTTTATCCAAAATAGATAAAATGAAAAGTCCGCTAGTACAACTTAAAACATAATCATAATATGTATAAATAAATTGTCTAACGAACTAATCAAAGTTGTGACCCTTGCTATTAATTAACCAAGACGTAAAGCATAATCATCAGAATTTACTACAAGAATGTTATTTTCAACATTTTCAATAGAAGTTTGTTTTACTACTCCTAATATAAAACTATTGTCAAGCAGTCTAATTACTGTATCATTATCTATGAATTCATAACTTAAGCCCTCAGAAGAGGTAAATTCAGCAATGACAATAATCCGATCATTATCTCCAACATTAAAATCAGTAATCATGTCAGCTTCCTCTATTTCCTCTATTGCAGTATTACTTCGCAGAATAAAACTATCTGCACCCGCACCACCTGTCAGGATATCAGTACCATGATCGCCAATTAGATAATCATCTCCCATTCCACCTGTTAATTCATCATCTCCTTTTCCACCTCGCAACCAGTCATTACCCTCTAAACCGAGAAGAGAATCATTACCTTGATTTCCACTGATGAGGTCATTACCATCACTACCTGTTATCTCATCATTACCTTTTAAACCCATCACTACTGAGGATTCATCCACTTGATTTATTACAATTACATCGTCACCATTAGTAGCTTGATTTTCATCTTGTGTAATTTGAGATTGGGATCTCTCAGGTTCTATAGGATCCCCAATGTCTGGAGTGCTATCATCACTATCAGCATTATTCTCAGAATTTTCATCCATTGAGATCAGATATTTGACCTTATTGGTGCCATCTTTATTTGCTAATTCATTGAATAAATCAGAATCAGTAACAAGGTCTGATTCTCTACTAGAAATATTTCCCTCTACTACCCTAGCTATGAGAATACGATCGCCTTCTTGAATCTCTTGCAGAAAATCAAAACCATCACTCACCTTACCAAACACAGCATAACCACCATCTAATTGGTCGCTGATATCTTCTAAGGCGAAGTAAAACTGTGAAGAGGCTGTATCTAATTCTTGAGTACGAGCCATAGCTATTACCCCTGCTTCATGGGATAAAGCAACTGCTTCATCAGTTTCCTCGTTATAGACAATTTCTCCTGTCTCTGCGATTTTGATTTCCAGAGGTATTTCTCGTTTCTCATCTGTTTCTAGATCAATATAACCCCCCCCGCCTAAATCTTCAATGGGAAAATCGGGGTCTCGACCTTGAGGGTCCCCACCTTGAATCACAAACCCTTCTACAAATCGGTGGAACGCTAGAGAGTCATATACATTTTTCTCTACCAAGTCAGCAAAGTTAGCTGCTGTTACTGGAGCACTTGAGGTATTAAGTTGAATGGTAATTTTTTCTCTTTGGCCAGCTTCTTCTTCTTGACTTTCAGTATCTTCTTCTTGACCTTCAGCTTCTTCCTGTTGACCTTCAGTATCTTCTTCTTGGCTTTCAGTATCTTCTTCTTGACCCTCAGCTTCTTCCTGTTGGCTTTCAGTATCTTCTTCTTGGCTTTCAGTATCTTCTTCTTGGCTTTCAATATCTTCCTGTTGGCTTTCAGTTTCTTCCTGTTGTGATGCCTTCTGTATTACCATTTCCACTACCACATCTTGGTCTGATAGATCCGGTAAGTCCAATTGTTCTAAAAACTTTTGTGTCTTGTCCATTAGTCTATTAACTCCTTAATTATCCATAATTTACCACTTCATTAATTATACTCAATTTTTAATCTAACTGTCCATAAAAAGTGATGAGGGGATCAAAGATCATTAAATTAATGATTATATTAAAAACAAAACTATTTTAAAATAATATTTTATCTCCTATTTTATAATTATTTACCACCCTGAATTTTTCAGTTTTAGATAGTCAAATATAATTAAAGTTAATAAGTTACTAAATATGGAAAAAGTAAGACTAATTTCTCAAAAAAATTTCTACATTTTTCTCCATCTAATAAATAAGAGAATAGATAGAAAAATTTAATAGAATCTCCTTACCATTTGTCACAAATATTTATTTCCCTTGGTATCACAAATCTAAATCATCAAAAAATTGGGGCATTAAATTCCAGATTTGTTCTATTAATATATCCTACTTCTACTAAACCTTTCAATTGATAGCCAACACCAAATCAGGGTATAAAAGTAGGTTTATTCCATCACCCAATCTCTTATACCAAGAGTTAAAAAACAATTTTCAAAATAATCTGGGTAAATTTAGAAAAATTTGATTAATTTTTCTGAGAATAAAAAGGAAAATTAAAAGCAATTAAATGATATTTAAACTATTTATTCTTACTCCTGATTACTTAACCATTCCTTAATAGTTATGATCATTCATTAAAGAGTACAAATTGATTTTCATGGTATTATTTAGTAACAGCTATAACTTGAAAAAATATCCTCTCAAACTTTGCAAATTGAGTACATAGCAATTCCCACACTGTGGAGTTACAAAATTTATTTGTTTTAGTGGGGAAGATATATAGAATTTTCCCTAAAGACTAGTAAACAAGGAAAACAGGGTATAGAAAATAAGAAAAAAACTTGACTTCAGAGACTTGAGACACGCTATAAAAAATTATCCAACTCTCAAAGCTGCATCTCCAAAAGGTAGCGAATCAGGCAAAGAAATAGTAGTAAAATCAAACAAGAAAGTTGCACTTCTAACCTCCTCTGCTACTGAATTATTCACAGTACCAAGGATAATGTTATTTTCCCCTTCCTCAGTTGCTATTTCAATTACTGTATTATTACCTTCTTGAGTAAAAGAAAGAGCAGATATTTGCTCCGAAACACCAATTTTATCCCCTTCCAAAAAATTAAAATCTTCTATCGTATCTGCATTATCTTCTTCATTGTTAATTACTGCCAAAACAAAAGTATCTGCACCAGCTTCTCCTAGCAAATTATCTGTACCAGCATCACCAATTAAAATATCATTTCCTTCACCACCAGTTAATATATCATTATTTTTACCACCCCGTAAAAAATCATCTCCTTGCTCACCTAATAAAGTATCATTATCTAAATTACCATTTAAAATATCATTATCAAGACCACCAAATAATAAATCTAATCCTTTTCCCCCTCGAAGGTAATCGGAACTATCCCTACCATTTAAAATATCATCTCCCTGATTACCATTAATAACATCATTAATTATTGAACCTATAATTTCATCATTTCCTTCCAGCCCCAATACACCAAATACCTGTTGAGATAACTCTGTAGAAATTTCAAAAATATCATCTCCTTCTGTTAAGACTTCAAAAAAATCAATCGGTAATGGAATATTAGCGCGATTAACAATATTAATAAAATTATTCAGCAGGGATGTATCAGTAATAATTTTTGAAATTCGACTAGGAATTATTCCTTGAGTAACTCTAGCAGCAGTAATAGTATCTCCTAAATCTAGTGCTCTAATAACCTCTAACCCATCTATTACATTACCAAATACTGCATAACCACCATCTAATACTGGTATATCATTCAAGGGAACATAAAATTGAGAAGATGCCGAATTTAAAATCTCTGTACGAGCCATTCCAATAGCACCTGCTACGTTTGGCAATTCTACAGGAGTAGAAACTATTTGATTATAAATAATTGGTTGTCCTAGACCTAGAGGCTTAATTTCTAAAGGAATAAATCTAAATTCATTTGTTATTGGATCGACAAAATCACCACTTCCTAAAAGTTCCAAAGGAATATCTGGATTTCTGCTAAAAGGATCCCCTCCTTGAACTAATGAAAATTGTTGCCCATTTTCGATGCGATGAAATCTCACACCATCATAAAAATTTCTTTCTACTAAATCAACAAAATTACCTCCAGTTATTGGTGCATTGAATCCATTAATTTCGATGGTAGCTATTTGATTATCAATGACCATTAATACTGTTGCTAGACCCGATATTTGTGGTAAATTTTCTGTCATTTTTATGTAATTTAATTAGATGCTCGTTTAGATGGGACAATATATAGATAATTTTCTACATAAAATTTGTTCCACAATTTATGTAAACTTATATAAAGTATAATTTTGATTAGCAATTATGAGATCTCGTCGGCATTTTCAGACCATATTTTTAGTTATTTGTCTAGCTCTAATAACTTGGTTGAATTTTATTCCCAATGCTTGGGCCCTTGGAGGCAAACTACCTGAGTTAGATCAACCAGCACCAGAATTTACCCTGCCCACTAACATAGGAGATAGAGAAATTTCTTTATCAGATTATCGTGGTCAGTGGGTAGTACTTTATTTTTATCCTAAAGATTTCACTTCTGGTTGTACAATTGAAGCCCGTAGGTTCCAGCAAGACTTACCAAAATACAGAGAGCGAAACACTCAAATTTTAGGTGTTAGTGCAGATGATATAAACTCTCACCAAGAATTTTGTGATTCTGAAGGTTTAAAATTTCCGTTGTTAGCTGATACGGATGGAACTGTAAGTAAAGCTTACGGTTCGTGGCTAAACTTTTTTTCTATGAGACATACTTTTATTATTAACCCAGGTGGGATTTTGCAGGAGATATTTCTAGGAGTAAAACCCACTATTCATAGTCAAGAAGTTTTATCAAGTTTGGATAATTTACAGCAGACCTAATTAATATCAGTTTCTGTCAAATCATCTGTTAGCTGATACGGATGGAACTATAAGTAAAGCTTACGGTTCGTGGCTAAACTTTTTTTCTATGAGACATACTTTTATTATTAACCCAGGTGGGATTTTGCAGGAGATATTTCTAGGAGTAAAACCCACTATTCATAGTCAAGAAGTTTTATCAAGTTTGGATAATTTACAGCAGATATAATTAATATCAGTTTCTGTCAAATCATCATTACAATAGAGATGTTTAATTCAACATCTCTATCTTATTGTAAATTCATGAAAAAAAATATTTAGCTAACAGTAGTTATAGTATTAACCATCTATAGTATTTTTTCTTTCCTATACGCTACTTAATATTCTTTATTCCTTAAAATTTAAAACTTGCAGATATCATAAATATAAAAAATGCTGAAATTACTAAATCAAAGATTATTTTGGTACTTAGCATTACCAATAATTGTAATAAATGGTTGGGCTTTACTACAAATATTTCAGTATTTTGGTCGGATAATTACAATAGCTGTTTCCGCAACATTACTATCATTTTTGTTAGATTACCCAGTACTTTTTTTGCAGAAACATGGAGGTAAAAGACACCGAGCAGTTATTTTAGTATTTTTAGTAGCATTAGTAATTATGTTAGTCTTGGGAGTTATTCTGATTCCCCTGCTATTAGAACAACTGACCGGATTTATTGAAAAACTTCCTAGTTGGCTTGAATCAGGAAATAAACAATTAGAATCATTTGACCAATGGGCATCTAAGTATCAACTGCCAATTAATTTAACAGTTATCACCAATAAACTTACAGAACGTTTATCTTCTCAATTGCAAGATATTACAGGAGAAATTATTAGTTTTGTCCTTAATATGGTAGGTAGAATTTTTGATATTTTAATCACCATAGTTATTACTTTTTATCTAATGCTACATGGCGATCGCCTGTGGAATGGAATATTTAATTGGTTACCTAATCACCTGGATATTCATGTACGGACATCATTAAAACAAAACTTTCAAAATTATTTTCTTGGCCAAGCAATGCTAGCATGTTTGATGGGTGTTTCTATGACCTTAGGTTTATTATTTACAGGAACTCCTTTTGGCTTATTATTTGGCATAGGAATTGGCTTGATGACTTTAGTTCCTTTTGGTACTGCTTTGGGTGTAACTATCGTCAGTTTATTAATAACTTTAGAAAATTTTTGGCTGGGAATAAAAGTTTTAATTGTGATAGTTTTAATCGAACAAGCAATTGAAAATTTTGTTGCCCCTAGAATATTAGGAAGTTTTACAGGCCTCAATCCTGTCTGGATTGTACTGAGTTTATTAGTGGGGATGCAAGTATGGGGGGTGTTAGGTTTATTAATTGCTGTACCTGTGGCAGGATTTGTCAAAAATACTGTTAATTATCTCTTCAGTAAGTCCTATGGACAAGAAGCGAAGTCAGAAATAATCCTTGACTGAGTTTGAGGGTTTATAAATGTGCTATAACGTCCATTCATCTCAATGAACCAAATAAAAAAATTATGACCTGCTCTGTGCCTACAGAATAGGAGTTTGTAGAAGAGGTACTCTGATATATTTGTCTCTTGACTTTTCTACTATAGTTAGCCCAAAATGCTAACTTAGTTTTTGGACATGATACCAGACACTTTTTAAAGGTCTTAAGAAAGCTAAAAGCCAATATTACTAAATGCTTTGATGTTTAATCAACAAGCCTTAATTAATTATTTAGTTTAGTTAAGAGACCTCAGACCTCAGAACTCAGACTTTAAGCCTTAAGCCTCAGACTTTAAGCCTTAAGCCTCAGACTTTAGACCTCAGACTTAAGGATTTAGGAGTCAAGCAGGCAAATTTGAATTCCACACCAGTTGCTGCTGCTCCCTGTCTCCTATACCTTGCCAAACCTACTCCTGCCTTACTTGAAAAAAAAATAATGTTTTAAACTTCTCCTTTAAAACTATGCTTTATAAATATCTTTTTTTTAGATAAAACTTGACAAAATAGAAAAGTTATATTTAGATATTGAAGAATATTTTTTCTGGCTAAAAAAAATCAAGATATATTTTTAAGACATTTTTTTTGTGGGGAATGTTTGCAAGATTTAAATGGTGTTAAATAATATACTCTTTCTCCCTTTTATCCTTACAAAGAGAAATTAGGGGCAGTTTATTGCTACTTTAATCCTTGGGTAACCACAACAAGATTTTGATAAATTATGTTCTGAGAATAAGTTTTACAGGAGGTAAAAAAATGTTCCCCCCTATATATTTTAGGCTGCTTAACCGAAGTACTAATAAGGTGATAACTGCAATTAACCTGTTCTTCAATCTCAATTTTTATTACCGAAAAAGAGTCTTCTGTTTTGCTCCGTATACCTTAACTTTTCTTCAATAATCTGCCAATCTTTTCGTTCAATATACTGAATCAATTCATCAATTTCATCACGAAAAGAAATTAGCGATCGCAAAACCTCTAGACAATTATGTTCAGCCATCATTCGTCCTAACTCAGGATTACCCCCTCCCACCCGGCTAGTATCGTGGAAACCAGAACTAGCAAACTCTCGTGCTAACTTAACAATAGTAGGATTACTCTCACTCATGCAGGCAGATATCAAACAGGAACTGGCCATTACAGGCAAATGAGAGATCCAAGCAACAGCTCGATCATGTTCATAAGGGTCACAAAAATAAACTTTACTTTTGAGCAACTTAGCTATTGCCTCAACTTTCTTTACAGACTCTAGAGGTGTATTTTCATTAGGAGTCAGTACATAAGGTCTATCTTCAAATAAACCCAATTGAGCAAACTCAATTCCACTTTCTGCTTTGCCAGCCATAGGATGTCCACCAACAAAATTAGGCCAAATTTTAGAAACACCTTCAACAATAGGTACCTTAACAGAACCCACATCAGTTAGAATTGCTGAGGGAGACAGAAAAGGAATAAGCTCTTCTAAAGTAGGGATAATATAGGATATGGGAGTACAAATAAATATTAAATCAGCAATAGATAGCAAAGATAGTTCTAAGCTAGCTTCATCAACAGCTCCAAGAGCAATCGCCTTTTGACAAGTTTGTTCTCGACGAGATACCCCAAAAACAGGATAACCTAAGGTTCTTAAATCGAGTCCAACTGAGCCACCAATTAAACCTAATCCAACAATACCTATATTAATCATAATACAATGGGCTTGATACCAGGGTGCGCCCTAATGATAATCGAAGAACTTCAAGAAAAATATGCAGCCGGTGAAAGAAACTTTACTAATCTCAATCTTTTTGAGGCCAATCTCGCTGGAATGAATCTTAGTGGTGTAAATCTTAGTGGAGTTAACCTTAGTATTGCCAACCTAAGTGGTACAAATTTAACTAATTCTAATCTGAGTAAAGCTAAACTTAATATTACTAAACTTAATGGAGCTCATCTGAGTGGTACAAATTTAAATGGTGCTGATTTGAATGTAGCCAACTTAGTTCTAGTTAATTTGAAAAGAGCTCAATTAATTGGTGCTAAATTGATTAGGGCAGAATTGATTAGAGCGCAACTGAGTGGGGCAAATTTTTCCTTAGCTGATTTAAGTGGGGCAAGTCTTGTTGAAGCCACACTCCGAAAAACTAATCTTAGTGGTGCCAACTTAAAGGGAGCTAACTTACGTTTTGCTTTTATTACAGAATCTAATTTAATAGAGGCCAATTTGGAAGGAGCAGACCTGAGTGGTGCAGACCTCAGCGGTTCAGACCTTAGTGGGGCTGAATTGAGAAAAAGTAATTTGACTGGTGCTAATTTGAATGGTGCTAATTTAAGCGGGGCTAATCTACGTTGGGCTGTTTTGACTGGCGCTCAAATGAACTGTGTTAATCTTAGTGATGCAAAACTGAGTGGTGCTGACTTAAGTAGAGCCAACTTGTTCCAAGCTAATCTTTTAAATGCTAGCCTAGTTCATGTTAATTTATCTAGTGCCTGTTTAATTGAAGTAGATTGGATTGGAGCAGATTTAACAGGAGCAAATTTAACCGGGGCAAAAATTTTTGGTACCTCTCGTCTAGGGATTAAAACAGAAGCTGTCACCTGTGATTGGCTTGATTTGAGCCCTAATGGAGATCAACCTCAAGTTTATACTCTCAATACTCTGAAAATTAAAAGTTTCTTTCACGAGACTCTTCCTAAAGTGAAGATAATTGTTGATACTCGCTTAGATATTTCTAGCCATTATGCTCTAGCTGCTACATATTATCAAATTAGCAAGTATTTACCAGATATAAATCAACCTCCTTGTATAGAAGTTAACTCTTGTAGAACAATTATTTCTTTTTCAATGAACAGCGATGAAAAAATATTTGCTGTTGCTTATATCACTGTTCTACCTTTTCTTGATGGTTATAAAACTCAAGAAAATATTATCAAAATCATGAAGATACTTAACTCTCATGATTTCAATTCTTTAACTCCTATAGTAGCTAAAATAATTCGGCAGTTAAGTACAGTTTTAAATAAATCAATTCAACAAGTAAATAAAATTAATAAAGACAAAGTTTTGTTGAAATTTTGTAGGGGAGTTCAGTTTTTTCAGACTCCAACAAAAATAACTGTAATTAATTCTAGCGGTAAAAATTTTCATGTCTATCATCACCCTAGATTTGGTAAACGAATAGTAAATAAAGTTAGTAAAAGTACAGAAGGAGAAGTCAGAATTCAAGTACCTCAAACAGTACCATATTCTATCAATACAATTATTGATTTTATTGATGGCTTTCATAAACCATAAATTGAATCTCTATAGAATAATTTTGATTTTGAGAAAAAAAATATAATAACTAACTTCTCAGCGATTATTTTTTCTCGCATCTTAGATAATTTTTGCTAATTAGTTAATTAGTTTGTCAAAAAAATTGCTGAATAACTTCAAGAACTGGATTTGAGTCCATAAAATTTGGAGCTGATATTAGAAATTGCTATGGAAAAATTTGTTAAAAAAATTATTAAGTATTCTCCAAGGAAAATTACTTTTTTTTCAATCTCTGATCAGTTAATTTTAAATTTAAACTTCCCCACCCCTATCAAAATAATAAAAGCTTTACCAGGTTAAACTAATTGTAGTTTTTATAATTGCTTATATTGGTTATAAATGATAATTCCCCCTTAGGTGGAGTATATTTTGAGCTATTTGCTTCAATTATCTCTCTTATTTTAGAGATTGTATAGAAATCGCTAAATCAATGTTTTGCACCTATATGGCTAAAAAGGTAAAGAAGCTTACTCTAGCTCTAATTATTAACCCTAATGAGGTTGAATTTTTATAAGTAAATAATCAATATAAAGTTCAGTTAAATAATTTAACTTGCAAGAGTTGAGTAGTAAGTAGCAATCCTAAATTTTGGGAAAAAAATCTGTAAAAATGAAACTCTCTTTACCTTCTGACAATAAAGTAGCTGATTTTATTAACGGCTTTTATTACTTTACTTAAAGTCTGTGATCGAAGTAGAAGTCCATCAATCCTTGTTAAATTTTCTGCGATCGCAAAATCAACCTCACTGGCCTCATAATTTAACAATGGCACGGCTAGTGGCAAGAGCTTTGCGACTGGGGCGTAGTGCTCTAATTCAAACAGCTTCACCTCCAGGTAGCCGTAATCAACAATATCAATTAAGTTATCTGTTACCAGTATTAATGTGGCCAAGAAAAACAATATTAGTTGCTCCTCAGCCAGTCCAAGAACATTTAATAACTGTCGAAATTCCCAAATTAATGGCAAGTAACTCTCAGATTAGTTCATCAATTAGTAAAAAAGGAATTCAAATCTATCCGCTACAAGAGCCTGATTTTAATGGACTACTACTGATGAAGCCCAAAGCTTGGTTAGTGAGCCAATGCCAAGATGACCACTTTTCTAAAGGTATTCCGACAATTATTGATTGGGCAGACTATTTAGAAAACTGGGTACAAAGCTTTTTAACCACAAGCTTTTTACCCACTAATTGGAATCAATTGATGCAATTTTATCCCGATCAAGCTGACTTGATTCGTGAAACAAGGGTAAACTTAACAAAATCACTTTTTCAACATCCAGCTAATCCCTACAGTTGCTACTTAATTGAACAACATGAGCAACAGATTTTACAAAATCTCATCGAAGGTTTGTCATTAACTCTAAGAAATCAAGAATTACAGAGTCATAATTTAAATCATAATTTTTGGTATCAGTGGCAAAGCAATGGACAACTCAGGTGGGCAGAAATTCATCGCCAGAGAGGATCGTTTTCTTTATACTCTACTCCTTATGATTTATCTGAAGCTCTAAAGAATATTTGGACTAAACAACCTGTAGTAATTATTGGAGGAGCATTAGACCTAGAAGCAAAAGCTGATACCTATAGACAGAACATGGGACTAGGGAATATAACTTGTGTTAAATTTTCTCCTGATCGTCACAATGAGATGATTCAACTATATTTGCCCAATAGCTTACCAATGCCGAATACACCTCAATTTCAACCAGCATTAATTTCAGAAATTCGGACTCTATTGCATATTAGCTCCAGTGTTATTAATAGATTAATAGTGCTTCTCATTGGAGATGTACCACTTAAAAGTCAAGTGGGAACTACTTTGGCCTCTGAATTTGGCTCCCGAGTCCAAGTGGAAACTGTTTTTAGTGAAGAAAATGGAATTTTAATTACTGGTTGGGAGTTTTGGCAACAACATCAAAAAGAATTCAAACCACCTAAATTATTGATAATTGCTACTTTGCCCCTTCCATCTTTGGAACATCCTTTAGTCTCTGGGCGAGTCAATTTTTACAAGCAACAAGGTTTAGATTGGTTTAGATTATACCTTTTACCAAAAGCACTGCAAGATATGCAACGTGCTATTACACCCGTGCGAGAATCTCAGGGCATCGTTGCGCTGTTAGATAGTCGTGTGATTCGTCGTAGTTATGGTCAACAAATTTTAACAGCTCTTAGTCCTTTTGCCAAAATTGATTATTTGGATACTACATGGTTAATTTGAACTAGGGAATAGGGATTAGGAAGTAGGATTAATGATTATGTGGATTTAAATTAAAGCAAATTGCTGTATAACCCAAAAACTAGGATTTTTAATTCAATTTTAAGTATATTTGGGGTTAGCATATCTATTATCTAATGGGATGATAGTTTCTGTAGGTCAGCAGGTGAGCAGGTCAGAGCATATAAATAGCCCGGTTACTAGGTTTGGTGTAGTAAGAATTGTCCCCTAATTTGTTTGCCTAGATATACCCAAAATTATTTCCATATATGGGCTTGAACTACCAAAAAGCTAGTAATTTTTGCTACCTACGTTAGGCTGTAGTATTTTATGGCAAAAAAAAGTCCTGGGTTGCGTAGTCCCAAAAGCATTTTAGGCTAATAATAGCATAGGGAGACAAGGGACAAATATATCCGACTACCTCCTCATTAATTCCCATTTCTTCTGACTCCCTACCCCCGAAAAAGACGTTTTCAGTAAACCCTTACTACTGTTATGATTGGATATAAATTACTAAATAAAGGTTGAAATCATTTATGGGTGAAGCAAAGCGTCGTAAAGAAGCACTTGGAGAAAATTATGCTCAAGAAGCAAGGTTTATTTCTTGGCTACCAATTACTAAAAGTCAAAGTCAAAAATTTATGCAGTTGACTACAACTGGTGCATGGATAGGTATTGGACTCCTTGTTGTTGCCTGGTTAATAATTAGATTTATTGGCCCTGCTTTTGGATGGTGGCAAATTGAATAAATTTAATTATTACTAATTATTACGCAATCAAAAAATCTTGACTTATTCTTTGTTAGTCGTATTAGTCATTCTCAAGGATATTGATTGTATTAAATGCAGAGAATATTAACTCATAAATCAGTCAAAATAAACACATACTTTGATGTTTTTCAAATAAAAAATTAAGATAAACTCAGACAAATTTGTAAAATTAAAATATTAAATGAGTTTTTATATCTTTTTACTTATAGTAATGATTAATTATTTGTATGATTCAGATTTTAAGTTTTTAAATCAGTGATTTTACTGAAGTTAAATTTAATAGTTTTATGCCTAAAAATACAATATTCAGCTAAATTATTGTATTTAAGACTAGTATCCAAAATTACATTTTTGAGTTTTTAAATCAGTAATTTCACTGAATTTAAAGTTAATGGTTTTATGCCTGAAAATACAATGGTTTAGCTGAAGATTATAGTTGATACTAGTATCAACTATAATC
>ENA-UENX01000184-UENX01000184.1-marine-metagenome-genome-assembly--contig:-NODE-184-length-33223-cov-3.682977_pt1 | contig 33223 bp, 32 predicted proteins | sample MGYA00237875_ERZ529327 | MGnify/ENA primary metagenome ERZ529327 (study PRJEB26372, sample SAMN05368347) | marine metagenome | biome: cultured habitat; feature: ocean water; material: water; isolation... | reverse complement strand
GCTATGCATATGTTGTCACGCTGTGACAGGCGCTAGCACTGACTGCTGGGGGTTGAACAAGCTTGAAACAAAACCCCGCTAGGGGTTAAATATCCCTAGCCATGTATCCCGGTAAATCCGTGCCTTTTGGGTACGGTACATATGTCCCGTCCCTCGAAATAATATCCCAAAATGGTGAAGTTCGAAAAACTAGAACCACCTAACTTCGACCAATCCACTTCGGATGTTTGCGCCTATGGCTATTTAAATCGTTTATCAGTATTTACTGTAATGCAGCTAATATCATGCTCATCACCGTATAGCTCCGGCCTTGACCATGCCCTGGGCCATAGGCGGTTGAAAGTAAGGCGATAACCAATTCCTCTTCGGGGACAACGATCAGATGATTACCTCCACTTCCGGAGGCAAAAAGATACTCAAATTCCTTGTCTCCGAAGGTACGTTTTGATTTATACCACAACATGCCATAGGAGTCCGCGGCGAAGAACAAATCGGATACCTCTGGATACCCCTTACTGTTTTTCAATGCATCAATATAGTCAGCACTAATGATCTGTTTCCCTTCCCATAGGCCTTCATTCGCCACGAGTAGCCCCAACTTCGCAAAATCAAAGCCAGTCAGATACAAATTACCCGCTGCTCCGGTTTGATTGGCCGGATTAGTATACCAATAAACGGGCTCAAACCCCAAAGGACCAAAGAGCTTCTCGCGCGCATAATCCTTGAGGCTCATCCCAGATGCTTCTTCGATGGCCAAGCCGATTAATAGGGGATGAATATCGGCGTAAACAAACCGCTCCCCAGGCTGATTCTTCAAAGGGACATTGAGCAGGTAGGATTTCCAATTGTCTTTTGACATCCACTGTACAGCATGACCCGGCGTATCCGTATCATCGGTATCAGCATCCAAGCCAGATGCCATGTCCAAGAGGTGTTGGAGTTTGATCTTTTGGTAGTCTTCGTTGATGGAAGGGTTTTTCTCCTCAGAGAATAGGGAGTAGACACTTTGGTCCAGGTCTTTGATTAAGCCTTCCTCAATAGCAATCCCAAGCAGTAATGCGGTCACGCTTTTCCCTGCCGAGCGGATGTCATGGACCGTCTTCCTCCAATAGGTACCGTAGTATTCTTCCAGTACCAGCTTGTTATCTTTGATCACGACCATTCCTCGGAAATCCCGCCTGCGTGGGGATTCGGCTAAGGCCTGCATTAGATTGTTGATAGAATCGCGGTTGAAGCCGGCCTCTTCCAGGGACATAGATGGCAGGTCCGTGATCGGATAGCTTGGCTTCTCCGCATTGGGCGCTTTCGGATTCGAACAGGCAAATACGGATAGGCAAGATAGCAGAAGGAGCGTCCTCATATTGTAGGGTTTATGGTTGGCGTGTGAAGGTCGGCTTGCCTCAGACCTAATTAAAGTCAACTCTTCCAATCCCCTTTGCAATCAAGTCTGGAACAAACGAAGCCTAAACTATCCACCTTCCTGCTAGCCATAAACATTATTCGACAAAACCTCTTCCTTCTCCGATTCACAACTTAAGAATCAGCAGTCATCAGACCATGCTATAGAGCCTCCTGGTCAATTCCCTAACGGATCTCCAACCAATCTCCATCCTCGGGAATGAACGTCTTTTCAAGCAGACCGCGCGCTGCCAATTTTTGTTTTAATATCACCCTGGTGGTAGGACAATGATTCACCGCTTCCATATGATTGGCAATGACCTTACCCGGCGCATTCTTCGTGAATTTCAGGATATCCTCTACGGTCATTAGCAGGGGTTTGAAGATATCAAATTGAGCGGAGCCGGCGGCTACCACGCTGATGGCTGGCTTGTATTCCTTTAGTACCTTATCGACTTGATCCGTATAGATGGTGTCGGAGCTCAGGTAGATGGACGGTTCATTGGGCAGTTCAATATAGTAACCCATGACATTGCCGGCTGGTTTAGCCACAAAGCCGTAGCCATGTCTGGCGGGAATCCCTTCAATCTTTCCGCCCAGAAAATCAACTCGCTCCCAATAATCTACTGTCTGGATCACGTTTAGTCCTTTCTTGCGGAAGGCCTTCTCATCCAGGAAGCTACAAATGACAGGGATGTTCTTTTGGGTCAAATACTGCTCCGCTTCCTTGTCCAGATGATCGGGGTGCTGATGGGTGAGCAGGCAGTGGGTGACCTTCTCCAAGATAGGTTGGCAGCTTTCCGGTAGCGGCACGGTTGGGTTTCTCCTGGGCTTGGAACGGAAGAACGAAAAAGGAGGCATGGTTCCTGTCGGGCCAATCATCGGATCAATCAATAGTACTATATCTCCGGTCTCGATGACCATAGTGGCGTTGCGAAAATGTTGAATTTTCATGAACGATAAAATTGAAGTAATGTAAAATAAGGCCCAAGAACTTCAGTTTTGTCCCCATCTTCATTGATTCAAATCAAGAAAGTCTTTTTCTAATCCGACTTAAGGTCTCCGGAGTGATGCCCAGGTAAGAGGCGATATGATATTGAGGTATCTCTTGCAACCAATCCGGCCGATAGATACGAAGTTCATTATAGAGCGTTTCCGGCTCCTTAGTCATTCGGTTGTATTCGAAGATTTCCTTGTTTTTCAATATTTTTTGGAAAGTCTGATCGATGAATGATTTGCCGCAGCTGTACTTTTCCAATAGCTGGACAAATTTTTCCTTCCCCAGCTCTAATAACTGCACCGGAGTCAAGCTCTCCTGGTTTTTCCTAGTGGTACCATCCTGTATGAAGGAGGAGAAATCTGTGATGAATTGGGGTTGGGTGTAAAAGTTTATGTTGACTTCCCGTTTTTCAGATCTATAAAACTCCCGGACAATTCCTTTGTTGATAAATCTGAGCTTGTTCTCATAGGCGCCTTCCTCCAGCAAGAAGGTGTTTTTAGGAAATTCCCGGACGGTAAACGAATCGATCAATTCCTTTACCCCTTCCCTATTCAAAGGGAAATCCGTTTCAAAAAACTTAGCTATTTCCTCGGTATGTTTCATTTACATCATCTTAAGTACTCGGCCTTACCCTAAGCCTCATCCCTCGTCAATGGTCGCGGTTGTTTTCCATCAATATCTTTGACCCCATATGCTATGGCTTCTGCGGCGGCAATCAATATTCGCCCAGACTTGTCCATGATAGTAGGATCGGTGGCTAGCCTGCTGATTACCCTACCCACAAATTCCGGTGATTCAGCGTTGGATAGATCAAAATGATCTTGGGCTTTGAGTACCGCCTCCGTTCTTACCAAGCCGGGATACAAACAGATAACCGGTATATTATATGGACTTAGTTCGTGCGCCATAGCAGCCGTCATCTTGTCGGTAGCAGCCTTAGCCGTACCATAAGCTACGCCCATGTCATTCCTTTGGCTTGCCCAATAGGAAAGATTAAAAATGATCCCAGTCTTTTTTTCAATCATCTTTTTTGCGGCGTGACTACTGGCTACATAGGCGGCCCGAACACCGGCAGAAAACATCTTATCCCACCTCGAGAACGGAGATGCCCAAAAGCCTTCCTCTAGCCAAAACTCGGTCCCATCATTGAAGTGCTCATATCCCCCCCAAACGCTATTTACTAAGATATCAAGCCGGTCCTGCTCCGCAAAGATCTGGTCAAAAACCTTGTGTACCTCGAGATCATCTGTATGATCACATCGAATGGCTTTGCACTTACCGCCAACCGACAGGATCTCCGCTTCTGTTCCACCAATACTACCAGAAAGGTTCGTCGCACCCTCCCCCTCGGTTTCGGTTCTTCCGGTTAAATAGACGAAGGCTCCAGATTTTGCTAGGGCGATGGCAATTCCCTTTCCTATGCCACGGCTTGCACCGGTAACGAGGGCGATTTGCTCTTTTAATTCTTGCATCTAATAAAAGATAGATTAGGTATTCATCTTAACAATCACCTTCCCTTTCGCCCGCTTGGATTCGATATATGTCTGGGCTGCTTGGATTTCACCAAAGTCAAAAACCTGGTCTACGACAGGCTTGATTTTGCCCTCCGCGATTTTTTGGCTGAACCACCTCAAATCCCGCTCATTGGACCTTACCACCACCAATCTCGCCTTTTTACTCCTGAATAGGTTGGAGAATTGCTCCTTGATGATATCTGCCTTCGGCACCGTGGTGATATAGATGCCCTTATTCTTCAGGAGACCTTCCATCTTGCGGAAGCTGTAGTTCCCGAAGACATCAAAGAAGATATCGTAGGATTGCCCAAGTTCAAGCAGCTGAGTTGTTTCATAGGAGATCGTATGATCCGCTCCGAAGGAACTACAAAGCTCCAGGTTCTTTGAGCTAGATACCGTGGTCACTTCCCCTCCCAGTTCCTTGGCAATCTGAATGGCCAAGGTCCCCACTCCTCCGGAGGCTCCATTGATTAGAATCTGGCTTCCTTTTGTGATCTTTCCTTGGTCTCGGATGGCCTGTAGAGCTGTTTGCCCAGCTAAGGGCACGCCAGCAGCAGCTTCAAAAGAGATGTTTTCTGGCATTTGATATAACTCCTTGGCTTTAACATCGACATATTCGGCACAGCATCTTCCTCTCCAGCCGTTGACCATACCAAAGACTTTTTCTCCTTTTTGAAAGGTGCTATTCTTGGGGTCTTCGATGGTACCGGAGAAGTCGTAGCCGACTCCTTGTGGAAATTTGTTGCCTGTAAATCGTTTGAACTTCCCTTTTCTAACCAGAATATCTTTAGGGTTTAATCCTGCCGCTTCCACCTTTACCAACACCTCCCCATTCGAAATCTTTGGTAGTTCCGTTTCGATGATCTTGATTTGCTCTACGCCTCCGTATTGTTCGTTTACCGCTTTCTTCATCTTAGTACTTAACTTCTAGTTTTAAGTATTTGATAATGATCCCCAATTGACCTAGATGATACAGGTTATGATGTAGCATGCCATTGATCACAAAGGAATAGGGATAGTTCCCTTTGAAATCGGTGTCATAATACTGTTTTTCCAAAAAGCTGTCCTCTTTAGTTTTAAGTAAAACTATGATTTCCGCCAAGCTTTCTTGATATTCTTTCAAAATCGAGGCCCACTTCTTTTCCCGCAGTTTATCATTCGAATACCAGTTCTCTTCACAGTCATCCGTCAGACTCCCCTCCCCTGTCGTAATTTTAAGAATGGTTTCCTTTTGCCAGGTTGTTAAGTGTGAGATGATTTCCGCCACGCTGTGTAAATCTGGCAAGGGCCTGATGAAGGCATTCTCATCGGTAATATCCTTGAGCTTGCTCTGATAAGTGGCCCCTATCCAAGCCTTACCTTCCTGGTTATTTGTCAATTGACTAATTATATGCTCTATTACGCCTTGCATAGCATTGAGTTAATTACATATGATCTGACTAGTCCCCCCCTCAGCGATATTACAGACTCGGAAAAACATCATTGCCGGTATTCGATTGCTCTCGTCTTCAGCTCCTGTAAATCATCATTCACATAGTGAAGTCGGCGGGTCCAGTTCCCTTGCTCATCGTACTCATACATCCATTTCTCGTACCTTTTGATCTTGTCGTCCCCTCCCTGCGTTCGCACTGTGACTTCCGAGAGATGACCTGAAGGATTATATTGATAGATTCGGCTTACCGCTTTAGCATGATCGGACACCTCTTTTCGGTACAGCTTGTTATTTCGATATTCGAAGTTTTCTTCCCAAAGAAGGGTTCCATCCGCACTGTAGGCCAATCGGGTGGACAATTTTCCTTTCCGATTGTAGGTCTTGATTCTTTTTGTTGATAAGACCTCGTCGAAATACGTTTCCCGCTCTATTTCTCTTCCTGCTGAGTCATAGCTATAGGTAAATTTGGTGATTTTTTTGTTGCCATACTTTTCTTCTAGCTTTTGCCGCCTATCGTTGTACACGAACAACTTTTCTCTAAAGCTGATACTGTCTTTATTGTACCACGTCTGTCGTTGGGGATTTCCCGCTTGGTCATAACTTAGCTTTACATATTCTGTCATCTCCTGTTCAGCGTTATAATAAGTTCCATCTTTAATGACTCCTAACTCATCAAAAAACATCTGCCATGACAAGAACGTAGACTGAAAAAACTTGTGCTCCACGAGCAAGCCCTTTTCACTAAAGTGCATTTGCTGCTTGCCCGTAAATCTAAAGTCCTCAGCAAGATTAAAGTGACTTGAATCAGGTAAAGCGGCAGGATCTTTAGGGTAATAGAATTTTTCCTCCATATATTGCACCGCTCCAGTCAACTCGTATTTTTCTAGATCTTCCAGATCTTTATGGCTTGCTAGGCTTGAGCATGAAGCACAGTACATGGGAAAGGTAAGTATCAATAGTGCGTATCTTAAGCGGGAACTATCCATATAGGTATCATCTTAAAGGAAATGGATTTTGTATGCACTGTGGATGGCTTACAAGGTAAGCAATAGGACTAAGAAAATCCATATGAAACAATTACATTAGTACTTTCCTAAAGCCAACACTGCCTTTGTCATGGAATCATCAATTCTTACCGATGTCTTTTTGCCCGCTTCTCTCTTTGTCATCATGCTCGGAATGGGCTTGTCACTAGTCGTAGACGATTTTCGGCGGATTTTCAAATACCCGAAAGCCACTTTGATAGGCTTAGTGAATCAAATCATTCTCTTGCCCTTAATCGGTTTCGGTATTTGTCATGTATTCAATTTGCCCAATGAATTGGCGATCGGTATGATGTTGTTGGCCGCTTGCCCGGGGGGTGTGACCTCGAATCTCATCAGCCACGTATCTCGCGGAGATACGGCACTATCTGTATCGCTGACAGCGGTAAGTAGCTTGATTACCTTGGTGACCATACCGCTTTACGTGGGTTTTGCCTTCAACTATTTTAGTAATTCTGGGCAGGTTGTCGATGTGGATGAGGTGGGGATGTTACTGCAGGTGTTGGTCATTGTAATTATACCCATCGCCATCGGCATGTTTATCCGATCTCGTAAGGAAGCTTTTGCTTTGCGGATGGATAGACCGGTGAGAATCTTTTCCACTGTCTTATTTCTTGTAATACTAGTCTCCATCATCATAACAGAGCGAGAAACGATCGCTAAATACTTCCCGCAAATCGGAGGAGCGACTGTGGCTTTAAATCTTCTGACTTTACTAGTGGGGTACTACAGTGCCAAATTCTTCAAATTAGAGCAAAAGCAGGCGATAACGATTGCTATCGAATCGGGCATTCAGAATGGCACCTTGGCCATTGTCATTGCCTCTACCGTTTTAGCCAACTTTACGCTTTCCATTCCAGCGGGTATTTATGGATTGGTCATGTTTATTTCTGGCGGTTATTTCATGTATACCTTTGGTAGAAAGAAGGAGGAAAAGCTAACTTCTACTCCAACTTAAAGAAATCATGGAGCAGGGTATCAGGTAGCAAAGGAATCGCGCCTTCATGAATTAATGCGTTTAGGGAGTCATTTTGTGTGATGCCTCCAGGTCGACCTGGCGCTATGATCGTTCTGACACCAGCAGGAGTGTCGAATTCGTAGGAAACACAAAAGTTAGTCACATCTTCCACCAAATCCTTGGAGATAACCAATTCCATTTCTCGATTGCTCCCAAAGGATATCGTATTCGCAACCCAACCAAAGGTTTGGTAGTAGGTTTCGAAATCCTGTATGGGGTCCTTATGTAGGTAATCTTCCTTGTGATAGCGGCCCCAAATGACTGTATCGCGATATCTCCAATCCCATTTTGGTCGATCTTTCACCCAGTATTCATCAGTTCTAAGAAAGTTGGTTTCCCCTAAGGCTCCTGAAGCATGCATGACCTTAAGCTGATCCGGCGCGAGATAATAGGCACTTAGGATCGTCTTGCGATTTGAACGTACGCCGATGTAATATCTATCCTTTGCTTCTCTAATTACTAGGTTTTCGTCCTCGTAATAGGTCGTCATTTGGATGGTATCCATCATCTCTAGATGAGAAACTGAACCGTCCAATACATAATCTGAGGGTAGGAATTCGGATATACCAGGTTCTCTTTCCCTTGATTGGCACCCTAATATCAACACAATAAGGAGGGGTAATGGTGGTAATGTTTTCATATGCTAACAGTCGTAAGTCAGTGCATGTTTGACGTTCACCCTTTGGATGGAAACTGAAGCTCTTCACCTCCAAAAGCGATCATCAAACATGGAACTGATCGTAGAGAATTAATCCTTCAAGTCCAGCTTTTTAAATAGTTGGTTTCTGCTTCTGAATTGTGACGCCCTAAAGGAAACAATCTCTCCTTTGGCATTTCTTTGAAAATCAACCCGCGGTGCATAGTTCGTCTCATTGATAAAGCCATCTTTCCAAACTCTTTCTAGGGGAGACCGGCCATTTCTAAGATTTGACAGGTACAGCTGTCCATCTTCCAATATAACCTGATAACTAGCATTCAACTCCCGGCTATAGTAATCCCCTTCATAGGCAGAAAGATCTGGTGCTTCGTTTGCCGGTATCGGAGTTCTTCGTTCACATAGTGACTTATGATAAGTAACACTTTCTATATTCCCTGATTGATCTGTATTGAAATAAATAGATTGACTGTATTCATCTACCCAAAATCGGGTAGCGGAAACGGCCTGCATCAGCTGTTTATCTTCATTAGTTGCCTGTACATATAATTGACCTTTTTCCTCCGTGATGGTCAGATAGGACAGATATTTTTCCAGATCATAAATGCCCGTATAGCGCGAAAGATCAAGGTCGAGATCCTTCGATATTTTAGGTTTCTCTTCGTAATAAAACCAAGGCCCTCTTTTATCCCCTTGAAACTTATCCTTAAGATAAATCTCAATCACTTCCTGAGCGAATCCTTGCACCCAATTTTCATGATTTAAGAATACCGCTACTGAAAAATGCTCATCCGGAAAATAGGCCATGAACGTATTGAAGGAAGCCCAGCTTCCGTCATGAGACACTCGCTTAAGACCATAATAGGTATCTACTTCTAAACCATAAGCATAGTTAGCGGGTGCCTCCGTAGTGATGGTACCGGGTATCTGCATTTTAGCGACAAGATCTTTAGCATTTTCGCTATCGAGATACTGCAACCATAAGCCAAAATCATCTATAGTCGTTTGCAAAGAGCTGGATCCCATTGCGGTCAAGCCATTGGTACTCCGTTTGTATTGATCCTCTTCTTTAAAATAGCTTTTCACTTCTTTTGGAATCGATTCATCAAACTGGTCTTTAAAGAAAGTGTTTTTCATTCCTAAAGGCAGGAAAATCTTTTCTTTGGTCCATGCCCGAAACGGCTGCTTTGTGATCCGTTGGATCACTTCAACTAGGACGTTGTAGCCCGTATTGGAATAGATGTACTTACTACCCGGAACAAAATTCAGAGCCTCTTGTCGGTATACCATGGATAGGATTTGCTCGAAGCTGAGTACATCATCGAATCCAACTCCTGCGAGCTTCATGGCGGATGGCCAATCTCTTAAGCCACTCTGATGGTAAAGAAGATGGCCTAAAGTGATGGTATGACCAAAATCTGGGAATTCCGGAATGTAGGTCTTTACATCGTCTTGTAGGGAAAGCTTACCGGCTTTCTCTAAAAGCGCTACCGCGTAACCCAAGAACTGCTTTGAAACGGACGCTATGTCAAATACGGAACTTGTGGACAGCGGCACTTTATTTTCATAGTCGGCTAGTCCATAGGTGTTTTTATGCACTACCCTACCATCTTTAATGACTATGACAGCACCTCCCGGTTTATCATCAGAAAGATACTTATTGAAAAATTGATCCGTCTTTTTCGACAGATTATCTAACCCTTGAGCCTGCAGGAGTCCAGTTAGCAAAAGAAATAATAGGAGCGAAAAGAATTTTTGATACATACTGTATGAGTTTAGTTCTCTGACAATTCTTGTGTTTTTAAACACCTTCAATTCTATCGCGCTCAATTTGGTGAGTGGAAGGCTAGGAAAAAATAAAATATCGATCCCATTTGTCCCAATGCATCCGATGGGACTATGTTCTTTCCTTTTTTATGTAGTTGAGTGGAGTGATCCCTGTTGCGTTTTTAAAGACGCGATAAAAACTACTCTTTGAACTAAATCCACACATTTCCCCAATTCCAGTAACCGTATATTTTTCAAGATCATCGGATATTAACCTTGCTTTGGCTTCCTCTATCCGGTAGGCATTTACCAGATCATAAAAACTGACCTTCAGGTGATTATTAATCATCATGGATAAGGATTTGTCTGAAGTCCCCATCTTTTCTGCCAGTTCCCTAAGAGAGAGATTCGGAGTTAGGTAAGGTTTCTCTTCTTCCATCAGTTGCCTTAACTGGATGGCGAGTGCTGTGAAATCTTGAGATGCTATTTTTCTTTTCTGCGGCGACTCAAATAGAAAGGCTGGAATAAAATGGCTCACTTGCTGGACACCGTAATAAGCCAAATAAAACATAGATATAATGAGCACCAACACGACGATATAGCCATCCCATTGAACATTATAGTTCCCCACAAATTCAGCAAATGAAAATAGAAAGTCTAAGGTGATCACCCCGAAAAAGGTATACACAAACTTGAAAAGCCACCTAAACTGCACTTCTGATATTTCGGAGAAAACATGCACTAACTTCCCTTCTACTTGGCGCAATAACCTGATTGAGAAAACAAAATAAAGAACGCCGTAAATGTCTTTATATAAGGTCATCTGGACTGTATCAATTTCCTCTACATAGGAGAATACGATCGAATCTGACACATAATTTACATGTATCGGGAGGGTATAGGTCAAAGCATAAAGCATGCTGGGGGCTAGATGAATCACATTCATCTGGAAGAATCGATCCTGCTTAAAAAATATAGACTTCAAGTAGAGGAATATCAGCACCGGGAGGAAAACCTGTGCCAGATTCAGAAAAGGGAAGCTGATAATATACAGCCAAATTATTTGATGTAAATCTGCGTAGTAAGTAAGGATTATAAAGAGCAGGAATACCCAAAAAACAATCAAAAGCCGCTGAGGAAGTCCAGATTTTATTTTTTTAAAAAGTCCTAAAACTATAAATGCGCATAAGGCAAAACCCACGCTGAAAACAATGCTTATTAAGTGCCCCATGAAGAGAAATTGATGTTCTGTCTAGCTGCCTAAAGACGCAGAAAATCAATTGAGGTTGCATTTTTAGATAAAGGTCAAAAGCACCTTACTAAGTACATCCCCAATAGTTTTGCAGAGAGTTTTGCGCCGATAATGGACAGGATTCTCTGTGGGGTTCGATCATATTTTTTAAAAAAGTTCTTTGAAGAATTGATCAATTTACTTAAATAATAATTGGAGTTTTAGGCTAGCCCCAAACTCCAATTATTGACCTTTACAAATTTTATGGATACTACCGTAATTAAGCATCAGATTGCTGCGATTGTTTCCAGACCTACCCAATTGGATTCAACGATCTAAAGAGATTTACAGCTAATTGATAGAATTCCGATAGTCCCAAACTTCATCTCTTAGATTCTAGAATAGTTACCTTACCGAAACTCATTAATAAACTCAATGACCTTTTCAGCAAAAAGATCGGGCTGAGATTCCAGCGGGCTATGCCCTGTACGTTCAAAAATAAAAAGTTCTTTGTGTGTAGAGCCGAGCTGATCATAGGCTTCTTGAGCAAACTTTGCAGGAACCACAAGGTCATATTTCCCCCAAAGAACCAATGAAGGTATGGTAATTTCAGGTAGGCGGTCTGTAAATGACACATCCCGCCAAAGCCCATTTTCGGTTAAAATAATCAATGTCTGTAGGTTGTTCCTTGCAGCGAAGCGAAGCTCGTCTCCATCTTCATCAAGAAATTGCGGTTCATTGATAACCATGTCTTGAGCAAGTATCACTTCTGATTCGTGCGCTTTGCTATTCAATCTGGAGAAATCTTCAGCGCTGTAGCTAGAACCTACTTCCTGGATGAGTTGAAGGACATCTTCCCAGTGCTGGGCACTATTCCCCAACGCAATTTGCGCATTTGCCGTTTCCGAAAAGACAATTGGATACTCCTCGTACAAGTCTTTAGGACTATGTGCTCCGGCCACGTCAATCCACCCATAGAAAGCGTCCTGTTCTTTTAGCAAGGTGGCAGGTCCCAGGGTACCTCCCCAGCTCGCACCCATTAAGAAAAATTTGGCGTCGTCACCGTATCTGGCTCGCAAGACTTTCACTAGGGCCAATACATCCTCTGCCATTTCATCAATGCTCACGTCTTCTTCCGCATACTTTCCCTGCGCATTCCCTGATCCTCGTTGATCGAAATACACCACAGCATTATTCTTTTCAACTTCAGTAATCATAGAATTTATCCGAGCCTCCAATCCCGCTCCACTGGGACCACCGTGCAGATAAATTAGAAATACTTTTTCGGAAGCATTGCCATGGACATAGGCAGGCATGTCAGCCTGTTTGTGCCTTAAGTAGATGGTTTCATGTAGGTCACTAAGGTCTACCTCTTCTTTCTTGCAAGAGAAAATATTTAGTAGTACGAGCAGAGTAACTGCTGTTTTATACATGTTGAAATTCATAGCTTATGATTTTTATCGGGCTTATTTGTTGAAACTGAATTTGTAACCAAAGTTCAAGGAGAAGATCGGCAATATGCCCGAGTTGTAGTTGGTAAGAAGAGTGTACTGAAGGTTTAAGTACCAACCGGATCTTTTTACCCCTTTCCAGGATCCTCCTATGCCCATGGCTACCGATGGGGCATAGTAGCTTCTACCCGGAAACGAAACACTAGAGACATCCTCATCAACTACTTCGTAGGTATCGGGGAGTACAGAGCGGTACAGCCCTAGTGGATTTAGTTCCACGAAAAGCTCCCCACCTTTAGTATTAACCCTGCGTAAGGTGAGGCCGGAGTAGGCAAACACGCCGTTCTGAGTTTGAGTGGCGAAGTTTGTGGAATAGCCTAAGCTTCCATTCAGCAGAAGTTGACGCCTAATCGTTTTTTGCCCCTTCCTACCATCTCTGACCTTCACTTTTTCCAACCATACATATTCGGTACCTAAGCTAAGGCCTTGGTTTGAACGTAGGTTGCCAAAATATCCGATCTTGAAATCGACTTGCCCGCGAAAAGAGGGTGGCTCAGCTGCATCTTGGGCGGTCAGTTTCCCTGTAAATAACAGTAATAAAACAGCAAGGAAGGATTTGAGTAGGGGAAGGCAGGAAATATTTACGTTTAGTTTTCCTAGGGCTCCTTTTACATCTGGTTCACTACCAGGAGTAGCATAATGCTTGAAAAACCTTAAAAGGCATTTTGTCAGATTCATAATTTCAATAGATTGTTTCGAAGGCAAGAGTCGGCCAAATACCACTGCCAGCAGTTCCGAAACCTTGAATTTCTACGAATCCGAACCTATTTATGTGTTTTTCGGTACATGTTTGGGGTCATTCCTGTCATTTTTTTAAAAGCCGTATAAAAAGTAGTTTTTGAAGAGAATCCGGCTTCCAGCCCAATCGCCAATAGACTATAATTATCAAATTCTGCATCAGTGATCATTGCCTTGACGGCTTCAACCCGGTAGCGATTGATGTAAGTTGAGAAATTGTCGCCCGTAATGGTGTTGACAATTTGGGAAATATAGCTCGGGCTGATCCCCAACAACTCAGCTACTTGGGCTCTGTCCAACGTATGGTTAAGATATATTCGTTCGTTGACACAAAGCGATTCCAATTTTTTGAAGTATGAATTTTCTGCGGTTAAGGAGGCTGTTCGCTTTTCACTGCTAACCGAAAGCTCTGCAGTTGGTGAGATGGCTGGCATGCTGGGACCTGACTTCCATTTCCTAATCAAAGCCTTGATCTCTTCCTGGTCTCGGGAAAGTTTGAATTTAAATATGCCTACGTAGGTGATCCAGTGAATAAGAAAGGCAGCACCCAAAGCGATCGTTCTCATTACTGAGGCCATGTCAATTAAGGAAAACATGGCAAAAAATATGGACGAAACCCACGAAGTCATAATGATAAAGAACCAAAACCAGAGTTGGGTCAGCCACTTTTTTTCTTGTATCCTGGCGTACTTAATGAAGGTGTAGGCGTATAGCAAAACACTAGGAATAAAGAACAAGATCAGCAGGAACAGAAAGAGGTCGATCACCTCGACAAGAACTTCAAACAAGAAAAATGCGCTGTTGAAATCGACGACTATATTCAGCAAACTAAGGCCAACCGAAATCAAATGGGGAACAAATAACCACCATCTTTTGGTGGAATGCTTAAACGGATGGTCTACCTGATTGACGATGAATAGCAGTATCAGTACCGGAAACAATGCCCCTGAGCAGAAAGCGTCGATAATACGGACTGCTAGGCTTGTTTCGGAGGCTTCTGTGAGCGCTGAAGCCAGGCTCAGCATAGAAAATGAAAGCCCGATCACGGCGTAGGCCAAGTATTTATTGGCATCACTTTTGAAAATAGGTGACCTAAAAATAATCACTCCCAACATGATTCCCTGGAAAATGCCAATGCTGAAAAGGGCTAATAGTAATGACAATATTGTGGGTTTTTAGTGAAATACTAGATTCTATCTAGCGGGCCCGAATTTGCTTAAATTTAAGGCTAGGTCATCGTTGTGAATGGCATACGGTAGCGGTACGCCAAATGTAAGGATAATTTGTAGAAATCATCTGTGGTACTTAGCTATTCTAATTGTCATGCAGAGGCTATTGAAAAATCAGTTATCGAAGGTTACCTATTTCAAACATATTTTATTTTTTGATGATGAAGTGACCTATTATTTTGATGGTACTCTACTGCTAGGGGCTAAGAGTTGAATCCAGTGAGCATCGATGGTCTTTACCTGCTCAAAATCAATGATACCCGTGACATTGGAATCAAATCAACTAGCAAATACTCCCCACCCCAAGTGAAAAAACCTAAAGGTATCACTGTGTTTTGGAAGGGAAAAAAGTCAGGAAATTAAGTGTATCAAGCTCACACTTTGGGTCCCCTAAAGCTATGATGAATGAGGTTTCTTCCCTACGCAGGTCGTCATCCTTCCCTAATCAATCTTTCTATAGTCTCGTGAAAGTTGCTTTCGTTGATATGTAAAACCTGTTCAAGGTTTTCAAAAAACTGTTCTCCATTTTGGCCAGAATAAATCAGTTTTAGTACCTCGTCGAAGCTTTTGCTTTTTAAAGTTTCTTCACATAAAAAAGCGCTCATCACATAATAGGAAAAATGCCGATTAATGGAAGATTTCCTTCCTTTCTGGAACTCCTCCAAAAAATCAATGGTAGGATTCTTTTTCAGTTCCGCTCTAAATTGCTGCTTCAGTTCCTCCATGCTATCATAGCTTAAGCCATAACCGCCATAATAAGTGGAAACACCCTGTACAAAAGGCCAATATATATTTTCGGGATCGGCCAAGTTCTCGTATAGGTAATCTCCTATATATCCAAATCTGTAGTTTTCGTTATTCGTACCGGTCAGGTAGATTTTCCCGCCATTATCCGTAAAACCGAGGTCATAGCATAAGAAATTACATTGACGAGCGCTGTACAGAAATCCATAGGATTTTAGCAATTCATCTAAGCTTTCAAAACAATAGTAGTCCAAGGGCAATTTTGGCGTTTCGGTAAGGTCAGAAAGCTCATCTTTGAAGCGCGCAAACTGATTCGCTTTCTGCTCATCGATTGTTCCGCTGTAGTGGTAAGTAACATTCTTAATTTTCTTACGCTTAAAATTGGCGGTTCGTTCCTGGAAGGGACAATAGAAGCGGTAGTGATCCCGATATGGTACCGTTTTGAATTCTGTAATCTGATAAATGAAGGGACGATCATCCTTAACCCCACTAAAGGCTACTGTAATATAATAGGAGTGCCCGTCTGGCGTATAGGATTTTAGAATAATCGGGTCATTGAATAGGGACTTATTGGTTTTACCGATACCAGCCAACTTGCTAAAGAAGAACTCATACTCTTGCAGGTGAAGTGAATCTACGTATTCATGAGAGTAGTCCCCATTTTGGGCCTCCGTTAAGAAAGCACTCAACGACTCCTCTAGCAGGGCTGACTTTATACTATCTCTGTCCGCCAATTCAAGGTTTAAGTTTCGGTTAATGGATAGCTGACTGAATGCAGCGTGGCCTAATAAGAAGCTGATCAAAAAGAGGATACTGTATTTCATCGTCTTAGCTTTGAATTGGAGAATGGAGTTGTTTTCTCCAATTAAAGTACCAGCCAAAACCTTGGGAAGTATTATCGTTTACATTCATTAACAACTATTTGGGAATTCATTAACAACAATCCTAGCATACAGAGCGGATTCAGTAGGCCCAGGGCAAGCTTCCTATAACAACTGAGTAGTGGCTGGGTACGTGACACCACCAGTTCGCACTGGCAATGAACACCATACCCTTTGCGCCACCAAGTCCTTTAGGTAGTCTGCTATCGAGTAGCCTTGGCCGAAGATCAAAACTGGGTGAGGATTACACAAACTACGTTTAACCCACCGAAAACCAGCTCAAATATCAACCCCTGAACGATTTGCTTGTTAGGCTGGCCATCCACACGCATGCTTAGGATTCTACCAATAGCAAAACCAAGGAAAAGCAGTGAACCCACAACGTGCGAAGTAAAAGTCAATTGAGGTAAAAGGATGCCCAACAATATGAGTATTCCCCCCATGAGCATCACCCCACTCACGCCTCTCATTTCATTCAACAAATCAACCTCTTTCGCGAGTGTAATGCCTGAATTCTTGAGGTAGGCATTGATCGGATTACTTAGCCTGGATACGCCAACAAAGGATAAAAGTAGTCCGGATAAAGCAAGTGTTACGATTGTTAAAATTTCCATTTTTATTGCTGTTTTTATGATTATGCAGCAAACTTAAAATGGGGTTGTGACACAGGTATGTCAAGGGTGGTTTAGCAGGTATCTCCTATTTCACATATTCTTCAAAATAATCTTGAATCGTCATATTATGGGCAGTGAAAGTCTCCTCCAGCAGGCTGAGTTTCTCAATAAGATCTATTCTAAAAGCACGGAAATCATCTCTCAATCTACAAAAGGCGATGAGTAGGAAATTTCCCTTGTTGCTGTAGACCGCAAAGGGTTCAATGGTCCGGGTGGTCCGCTTTTGTTCGGTGGACAAATATTCAATCTTCAAGAGCTTGAAGTGGATAATGGCGGATTGAATCTGCATTAAGTTGCTACTGGATCGCTCTAGTTTATTGTTACCGCCAAAGTAGACGCGTTCGGACAGCAAGTCCGCATTACCCTTCTGTGAATATCTTAAGATGGACTTTATCTTTTCAATGGCGCTAGAGACATTATCTGTGAGGGATTGATCTTTGTTTTTACTAGCAAGCAGCTCCATTGTAATCAAAGCATTCGCTTCGTCTTCTGTAAAAATCACCGGAGGGAGGTGATACCCCTCCATGATGGAAAAGCCCTTGCCCTCTTCGGTGATGACGGGGATGCCTGATTTTTCGAGTGTACGAATATCTCGATAAATCGTCCGGACACTTACCTTGTGCTTCTCTGCTAAGTATTTGGCTGTGACCAGTCGTTTGGACTGTAGCTGTGTGATAATAGCCGTTAATCGGGCCAGCCTTGGCTTTTCTTTTTCTTCCATATTCATCTAGGCTACTGGTGGCGATGCTTAGTACATGCTCTAAGTCTGCACTAATCACTGGAACTAAATTAACAATTAGCTACCACTCTCCAGCAGTACAAAAGCGGAAGAATAAAGATCTTTCAATTGGGACTAACAAAAAGTCCTTTTGACTATCAATTCGTTTTCGGGGAGGTATCTTTCATCTCCTCTTGCCAAACTTTCAACTGTGCTTTGATCTCATCCACTTTTTCGCGATGCATTTCAGGTATGACACCCTCTTGTTCAAACTCTTCCAGGTCAGCTATAAATCCAGCAATTACCTTTTGCCCGGGTCTAAATGGCTCATTATAATACTTAGCATAAATTTTATCTGCCTTCTTGTATTTCCCCATGAATAGCATACAAGGCGCATAGTTGGTGAGGAGGTAAGGGTCTACGGGCTTGATGCGCATGGCTCTTTTCAGGGCTTTTTTAGTGGCTTTATACTCTCCGGCCAATATCCCACTCCAAGCCAGTACATTGGTGTGCCGAACAAAGGGCAGGCGCATAGATCGATCTTTTCGCATCTTCTTTCGTATTGACTCCACTAATTCTACGGCTTTGTCAAACTTCATTTTCCCCCCTTCCATATTGTCTATTTCTGTATCCAACTTCACGATTTCAGGATAGGCCAATTCTCTCTGAGAGACTTCCACCTCCCTGATGTATTCGGAATATTGAATCTCGGGTTCTAGTTCTTCTAATCCATTTAGAATCTTTTTCAAGCGATCTAGCGAGCTATGAGCAGTCCCATAATCTTCCATCTTCTTCAAGAGCTGATATCGGAAAAACTCTTGTACCCATTGCCATTCCTTCCTTCGCGTACTAGTGGTGTCTTTTTCAATGGCTTTTATGCCCCACACAATAGATTCATCCATCATTTTTAAGGCCTCTGAATAACTACCAAGGGTCTCATATTGCTTTGCTAGATCATACTGATTTCTAGAAACGGTGTAGGAGTAATCAAGATCTTCCACGAGTTCATCCAGCTTCACCAATTGTTCTACTCTGGTAAAGAGGTGTTCCACTGATTTTGCAACATCGTCTAAAGCCGTATAGGCCTCCGATATCTTCAAATTGAGGGCAGCCATTTGTTCTAAATCATCGGCTTTCCCCCTTTCTTCAAACTGTTTTTCATGGATGGTTAGACTTCTCTTATAGCGCCAGATAGCGTCTTGGTATTCCCCAAACCCAGATTTATAATTGGCTAATGAATTGCCGGCCGTCTGTACTTTATTGCGCAGTTTCTCGCTACCTGGGTCTCGATTGAGTAAGATTTCATAATGCCTCAAGGAGATCTGAGCATACTTGATCACCTGCGTGGAGTCCTCTAGTTTCGCAAATCGTTGCACACATATCTCAGACTGCCTCGCAATCGCTTCATGCACTAATGTTTCTTTGGACTGCTTGAGTGTATTTTGCCAGGCCGCCACGCTTTTTTCATGCTGTATTGCTGAGGCTTTCAACTGGCCTTGATCCTTTAGGATATCACCAGCCCTGCTATATGCATAGCCGACAGTATACTTGGCTACGTGCTTAAGGGGGCGATTATTGGAGGGGTTTTGTAAATAGTCGACGAGATTCTGACAGACTTCTACCCCACGATCGTACTGCTTTAGCTTTTGATAGGATTCCGCAACTTTAATCTGCGTTAGTCCATACTCCAGATAGCAGGTTGGCTTAGTGGGAAACACCTCCATTCCATCCTTTGCCCAAGCACACAGTTCTTGGCAAAGCTCAATATGCTTCCTATAGTTGCCCGCCTTGCCATGCGCTATGATAAGATGATCCATGGCCTCCGCCACTTCCTTAAAGGCAGTCAGACTGCAGTAAATACCTTTGGGATATTTAGCTTTTCGAATTTCCAGCGCTTGTTCATACAAGTTAATCGCCAATGCATAATTATCCTCTTCCATGGCTTTCTCCGCCAGGTTTTCCTCCGGTAGATTCACCCAAGATTGCTGGCTAAAAGCTTGCACACTAAGCATACAAAATAGACAGATAAATATTGCCTTCACAGTTCCTGATTTATAGGGTTACTTCTCCAGCCAGTCTGCAGACTTCAGTCAGCTTCTAATTCAAAAGCCCGCTGCTATAATGCGAAAGGCTTTCAACTAAACGCCATCGACAGACAGGATTAGAGAAAAAAGTAATTACATGTATCCCTACAGGCATGGGTAAGCAAGGCAGCCTGTAGCTTGGAATTACGGAAGTCAGGAGTGTATTTACTGTGAAAATGGAGTCGGACTATCTGTCCTTAATTTGTGGTGTGGCGTCTATAGTTCTTCCACCAATTGAATTTTATTACCACAAGTATCGTCCAAGATAGCAAATTTTACCGTACCCATCTCTTTGGGTTCCATACTAAATTCAACACCGAGAGCCGTCAAGCGGTCATATTCTGCTTGTACATTGTCCACGTAGAATTGTGTCCAAGGAATACCCGCATCAAACAAGGCCTTTTGGAATACTTTGGCGGGTTCAAAATGGACGGGAGCAGGCTCTAAGAGGATTTCTGGTCCATCTTGCTCTTCTGGAGATACTACGGTCAACCATCTATTACCTCCCCCTAAAGGCATATCTAGTTTTTTTACGAACCCCAATTTTTGGGTATAGAATTGCAAGGCTACTTCTTGATCTTGTACGGGAACACTGGTTACTTTAACTCTCATTAATTAGCTATTTAGGTTTAGGGTGCCAAGTTCTGCAATTAGCGGATAAGTTACTTCTCCGAGATTGCTCTTTTTTGATACTCCACTGGTGATGCCCCGGTTTTCCTTTTGAACAAAGAGCTAAAGGAACCTAAGCTTTTGAAGCCAACGGCAAAACACACCTCTGTTACGCTCATTCCCGCCCGCAGGTGTTCCTTAGCCTTTTCAATTCGCCTTTGACTTAGATATTGCTGTGGAGTTTGCCCATAATAGCGCTTGAACAAGCGCAGTAAATGATATTTTGAGACCAGTAATTCGCGAGATAGTACTTCTAGATTCAGATCAGTATCGTAATGTTCATTAATATACCTTCGAGTCGCAATGATGGTATCTAGTTGTACTTGATTGGAATAGATGAGGTTTCTAATTTTCTCTACTTCTTTTTCGAAATAGCTTTCTTTAGATTCTACCATGGAGTTTGTTCATACTTTATCTATCAAGAATGCCTAAAGGCTAGATGAGAACCTACCATCAGTGGTAAGAAAAAACTAGGCCAACATTCTATCTAAAATGGCCTTAACGTGGATCTCCGTAGTATTGAACACCTTCAAACGCTGGAAATCCTCTTGCTGTAAAATTAGTGGTAGTTCCGTTCCCCCTAAGATAAGGCCTTCGATACTTTCTTTGTCTTGTAATTTGTCCACTATTCCGACTAGACGCTCTTTCGTCTCCGGCTTTATTTCATTAACAACCAGTTCCCCCATGTACTTTTCGTGAACGTAATCTTGTTGTTTTTCCTCAGGGATTACTATTTCAATGCCTTGTTTCGACCCGGCCCTTTGATAAAACCCCATACTCATAGTCGACTTCGTCCCCAGCAATCCCACCTTCTTGAGCTTAGATTCCCTTACGACCTTACAGGTTTCCTCCACGATACTAACCATAGGTACCTGCACGACTTCCGCTAATTCGTCAAATACCAGATGCGGCGTGTTGGAAGCTAAGGCGACACAATCTACGCCGGCCTCTTCCAGAACCTGTATCTTTACTTTCAAGAAATCGACCAAATTATCCAGTTCTCCTTTGAAGACGTAGCTCAGCATTTCCGTCATATTGATGCTATGCAGAAGCATTTCCGGATAATCCTTAGTCGATAGCCTTTCTCGAAATCCTTGAATGATTAAATTGTAGTATTCAACTGTTGATGCAGGTCCAATACCTGCGATGATTCCGATTTTGTTCATCTCTTCGTTTAGTTCCGTTAAACAGCAAGATAATTCTTTAGCAAAACCTGTATGGGTTAAATTGAAACCCGATGCTCAGCAGCAACAAACGTATTGGACATGAATACGGCCGTCCTGACTTCTTACGGAATAGTTACAAGCCTCATTGACACGATCCTTAAAAAGATAGAAGCCGATTAAATCTCCTTCTGAATTTTGGAAAGACTTAAACGACACGCCAAAATATCCGCACTTCTGTTTTATTCCTTTTTCAATAATAGCTTCATTTTTTTCATCTATAAACCTTAGATAGTTGTTATCACAACCTTCACAGCCGATTTCTTCATTTTTCCAATTTGGACTCATCTCCAATTGCTTTATCAAAGCTTCCTCTTGATGAAACAGAATCGGATCAGGATTCAATGAGGAGAGATAAAAGCCGAAAACGTAGCCTTCTTGATTTCCTACTCGTATTTTGGTCCACTTCCCCACGAACCGCTTCAAAATGATTTCCTCCTCCTCGATATATCTTCTAGTTTTTTCATCAAATCTGGAAATCTGTTTGAACACGGTATCGACTACTTCATACACATTATCTTTTACTCCAAGAATCTTGACTTTTTCTCCCTGCTTAAGCTGCTTAATAAGCTTTCCTTTGATATCTGGAAGGTCCCGCATATTTAACGTAGAAGCCCAAACGTATTTTTCTTGTGCCTCGTTCAAGCTAAAGCAAACCAAAAACAGAAATAGACCCGTTAATTTGTAAAACATTGCTTTGATATTTTAGGACACCAATACTTCAGGGCGTCAAAATACATTACTATCTGTATTCACTCATTCAAATCAAATCGTTTCAAATACTCACTCAAGGGCTCCAATTCGATAGCAGCCCTCCTTATATCTACCGAATCTCTATTTCTGATCGGATACAATCTAAAGTTTTGTATCTGACTACCATAAACCTGCTCATAGCCATAGTTCATGAGTAAGCGGTCCGTTAAAAGGGCCAATTTTTCGGGATGAAGTTCTCCATTTGCCACTAGCTTCTCGATATACGGGTAGTAATGGGCCCTTATTTCTTTACCACCGTGTTGAATCATTCCCCAGAAAAGCTTTACACTCCTTTTCCCGTGCGCTTCTAGGCTGAGTTCCCCACAGCTTTCCCAGATTGATTGCATAATCGCGCGCTTGAATGAGAAATACTCTAAAGTATCCCCTCCTGCCAAAGCCGGAATTTCTTCTGGACGAATATTGTAGAGATAATCAATGATAAATTCCAGGCTATCGCACTTAATTGCTGTAGTTAGAATATTATTATTAGGATCGTAGTCTTTATTCTCTATTAGAATCTGCCTAATGTCATCCTGATAGGTTCTTGAACGCACCACTACCTTGCGAATCATCCCTGTTGTATCTTCATATAAGTCTACACCGTAAGTCTTAACCAGGTGAACCAAGGCTAATCCCTTATCAATACCTTCATTTTCATAGTGGAACTTAGCGCTTTCGATTAGGGTTTCGTCCTCAAAATTCAAGAGGATAAAATCACTTCTATCGATATGATTCAGTTCCCCAGTATAAGGTCTACTACAGGATAGTGCGAGGAATAAAATGGATAGGTAGGCAAAGCCAACAAAATTTTTCATAGAGCGCTTATATTGCTTAGTCAATTGGAATAGTGAAAGCTTCTCCTTTGTAGCGTTCAGCTTTCCTAACTCCTTACTTTCCTTAACTACAATATAAGTATTTTAACAAAAAAAGTGATTTGAAACCAAATTCCCTATCTCGTAAAATCATCTACTTCCTGATAAATCTCCACGGAAGTTCGCTCCCCTAAATCGCGCATAGAAAGCATCTGACTAGGATTACTACCTTGAAAAAATTGCTGCCAATCCGCTAGCGCATCCCACCTGGCGACGGTCTTGATCTCAGTCGGATCTTCATGATTTTGAATCATAAAACTACCCCTCGCCCCTTTCACTTCTTCGTGGATCTTATTGGTCGTTTTCTTCCAGGTCTCAATAAAAAGGTCGATGTTTTCTGGCTGTACCTTCCAGTTGTAGATGATTCGTATCATTTCATTATGCTTTAGGCGTAATTCTTCATGGATCTATTGATGCTTAAGCGCCCTATATGCCTGCACTTACAAATTCAACCAATAGGTCATTTTAAAAACTAGCGCTCGGTTTTTACTAAACAGATCTGCTGGCAGATAATTTTCGGTATACACAATGAACAGATCCGAAGCGGGCTGGTAGCGCCATTGAAAACGGGCATTCAAATTGATATTGTCAAAAACGTTATTGTACTGCAAATAGGTAGTCAAGAAGATCTTATCCGTGAACGTCAAGTCAATACGGGGGCCAATTAAGAACAACTGTTCCTGACCATAATTTTCTGGCAGTTGCAGATCGTTGAAATCAAAGCGCAAGGCAATATTCCCATAGGGCTGGTAACGATAGGTCAACTCTCCACTCAGGTTGAAGTTCTCGCCATTATAGAAGCCCCCATAGCTACCGCTGATTTCATAGAAAAAAGACTTCCTGGGGTTACTCTTGTATTCCATTCCAAAGGAGTTCCAATTGTATTCCTCTCCTTCCAGAAAGCCCGTGTATTGACTCGGATCCAATAAATTGAAACTATTGGTGAGCTTTTGGAAGACGTGGTTAAAGTTGACCTGGAAAGAGGATGCATTATTGAATTGAAACTGGTATCCTAGTTGATAGCTTCGGTCTGTGAGTGTACCTCCTGGGATGTAGGTATGCTGGATGTCAAAGGTCGGGCCCATACGAATGATAGATTCCTTTTCTGGATAAATCTGATAACCGAGGTTACCAAAGAAGGAATACTGACCAGGGTAAGTTCTGGCACTGGGCACAAAACCGGCTTCCGCATTGAAGAATTCATTGATAAAGGAAAAGCCCGTAAAGGCGCTAAAGGTACGTGTTGAATAGCTGCCAAATGCTAAACCAGAAAGGTTCTCTCGGTCATTAAAATCATCAAAAGATTTGCTGAGATAGGAACTGTGATACCAACGAGTGTCTTTACTATAGGCCTCCACATCAACACTAAGGACTCGATTATAAGTATTCCGCCTCAACTCCGTTCGGTTTCCTACCTGGATTTTTCGAAAGACGTTTTCACTGAAAAACTTTAGGGAATCCCCTGATTCTACCCCAAGGCTTTGTTTGTTGACAAAACTAAAGGCTATGTTGGACTGCGCCCCAAAATTTCGCTGAATGGCTGCCACCGTATAGTTCTGAGCAGGTAAGCCAATAGAGGTTTCCTCTTTGGTTTGCATGTTCAGAATATTCAATCGCCATTTCTCACTTAAGGACCCACTAAGTCTAGCACCAAATGAAATAGGAACCTGCTGCAATAAACCCACAGAATCACGTGCTAATCCTATCCGCCTGGAGAAAAAGGGCCGTGCTCCAGGAAAACCAGCTAAGTCGAATAGATCACTATTCTCCAAGAAAAACTGGCGTCTTTCCGGAAACCGAAATTCGAAGCGAGTCAGGTTAATGATTTGATCGTCCACCTCAACCTGCGAAAAGTCTGGATTTACGGTCAGATCTAGATTTAGCGAAGGAGTGACCGCTACTTTAGCGTCAAAGCCGACTTGGATATCAGAATTTTGAATCGTAGGATTAACTTCTCTATTAGAAGAGGTATTAGCGGTGACGTAAGGAATAAAAGAGATATTGGTTTTAGCTGGGGGAATGGGATCATCCCAAATCAATTGTCCTCCATAGGGGAAAGAAGCAGATATAAATTGAATGGGCGTGCGAATCCAACTCGTCTTCCGGTTTCTCTTTAGCTCCCATCGATCAATCGAAATATTCCATTCTCGGATGTCACTTTTATACCTAAAGCTTTTGAAGGGGATAGCCAATTCGGCGATCCATTTATCTTCATAGCGCACTACTTTAGAGTACCATTTATTATCCCAAAAAGCACTGAAGGAATCATTACTGCTACCTCCTCCCGTCACTGTTCCTTCCATTTGAATGCCCGCCGGGGTAATGACGAAGAAAAAACCATTTATCTTATCGTTGTAGGGACCAATGGTAAAGCCGACATTATCATTTAGGTCATAGTTGAAATCACGCCGGAGCGAGTTCACAATGTCTGGTGTGTCATCGTCGTAGCAGACAAAGGACGCATAGAAGAACTCGTCATCGAAAGTAAAGCGGGCTTCCGTCTGGAAAGGGGCTCTAACGGTATCTACCGGAAAGTTTGTGTACCAATCATCCGCCACGTCGGCAGTCTGCCAGTCAGATTCCTCTATGTTTCCATCTAATACGATGGCGCCTTTGGCCTTCTTAATATGTAGTTCTGTACCGGGTTGGTTTTGGCTATATCCTTGATTGATCGTCCAGAAAAGGACAAAGAATAGAATGGTGGTGTAGCGGGTGTTGGCCATTTTTAGCTCTGGTTTCTGTTGAAGGAAATGGTCTAAAGCGTGCCAAAAGTAGGAATTAATTGGATTGATTATACATTCATAAACCAACAATAGTTCCTCGGCACTAGCTTACCTATCTCACTTTACAGTTGATTACCCGATTCTACCTTTAACCTGTTTTCTACACCTATCTATCACCATGACCACTCGTATTGAAAACAAAACACCTTCTTCTAATACTTTTGTGCCCACCTAAAAAAGAACAGGAATGAATACCTGAATGGGTATGGCATTACCCCAAATTCAAAGAACACTACTGATCGTTTCGCAGTGCCTCTACCGGATTTGCGATGGCCGCTTTTACACTTTGAATGCTAATGGTCAGAAATGCAATGGTTATGGCTAATAATCCAACCATTATGAATGCCCACCAAGGAATACTGATCCGGTAAACAAAATCTTGTAGCCAATATTGCATCAAGAGCCAAGCAGTAGGAATGGCAATGACTAAGGCTATAGAAACCAAACGCACAAAATCTTTAGAGAGGAGTTCCACAATTTGGGATACGCTAGCTCCAAGTATCTTACGGATTCCAATTTCCTTGGTTCGTTGTAGCACCTGATGAGAAACCAAGCCGAATAGGCCCATGCAGGCAATGAATAAAGTAATGAGGGTAAAAATATTGAAGGCTTGCCCAATTCGTTGCTCTGATCGGTATAATTGGCTATAGGTATCATCCAAGAAGAATTGCTGGTAGGGCATATTGGGAAGGAATTTTTTGACTGTGGTTTCTATATGTGTCAGGGTACCCTCTAAGTCTCCCGTTTGTAGTTTGATATTTAGATTTCCATTTCCATTGTATTGGTAATTTTGATATCGCAAATACATTGGCTGGATGGTAAAATTGAGGGGTTGAAAATGAAAATCCTTGACCACTCCGACGACTTGCCCTTCCAGGAACTGTTTGCCTACCGCTTTTTCCCAGCCAATAGCACTTACCGCTGCTTCGTTTAAAACATAGGCGGCGGCAGTATCCGTAGGATGGTTGGGGGAGAAGCTTCTACCATCTACGATTTCCATCTCATACAAATCGAAAAACTCATAGCCTACGTAGTTACGATACATGCTAAGCTCTTCTCCCGTCGCGTTACCTTCCCAATCCTTAATCACGCCTGAGTTATAGCTATTAAGTGGCAAGTTGGCTGCATAGGCTACTTGCTTGATGCTTGGGTGCTTTCTCAATTCTGCCTCCAGGGTGGCTAGTTTTTCAAGTGAAGGTCCTTCTTGGAGGGAAACATGAACTACCTGATCCCGGTTATACCCTAGTTTTTTGTTTTGGATAAATTGTAATTGTTGATACACCACCACACTGCCGACGGCTAAAATGATAGCGGCTACAAATTGGCCTATCACTAGTAAATTACGAAGGCTTGCTCCTCTCCGATAATCCTTTAGGAAGTTGCCCCGAAATGCTTTTACTGGTGATATAACCGCTAAAAATAGGGCTGGATAGAGACCCGATAGCCCACCAATTAAGAGCGCCGTGCTCAATAAACCCATTAATAACCACTGGTTTCCAACGATGCTAAAGGGAATGTATTTATCGACAAGCTGATTGAATATAGGTAGCACGGCATTGGCTAGCGCTAGGGCTATAGCAAAACTGATGAACGTCAACAAGAAGAATTCCCCCAGTATCTGCCGGATAAGTTGTCCTTTATGTGCCCCCATTACCTTTCGGATACCCACTTCTTTCGCGCGTTGGGCAGAACTCGCGGTAGCTAAGTTCATGTAATTGATAGCGGCCAAGAATAGGATGATGAAGCCGATCGCACCAAACAAATAGAGATATCGAATATCACTATTGGCTTGCAGTTCTACATTCATTTGAGAATGCAGATGGATATCAGTTATGGGTTGTAATCCAAAGGCAGGTTTGAATGGAACGTCTTCATAGGCAGGTGCTGCCATTTGATCAATCGTTACCAGTTTGGCTTGTAAGGCTTCGTGATCCTGGCCTTCAGCCAATTTCATATACGTCCAGTAATTATTGTTTCCCCACTGACCGACATCATACCTTGAGTAACGCTTATTGGAAAGTGCCGTGAGGTAATCAAACTGAAAATGTTGGCTTTTGGGTGGGTCTTGAATTATACCTTTGACAGTCAGCAGCTTTTCTTGATTGATGTTGAGGGTTTGCCCAATAGCAGATTCATCGCCAAAGTATTTATCGGCCAGAGATTCGGTGATTAATATAGCCGATGGATCTTGTAAGGCTTCTTTCCCAATACCTTCTACAACCGGAAAATTGAAAACATCAAATGAAGATTCATTGGCATATAGTCCAGACTCTCTAAACACCTCGCCTTCTAAAGAAACGAGTTCATTCGAAAATGCCAAGGTGGTAGCTTGTTCGACTTCCGGGAATTCCTCTTTTAAGGTTGGAGCCAAGGGCATCGGGCTTACAGCAAATTCATTGGTTCCGCGAAAGTCACTCCCTATCTGCTTCGTGTACACCCGATAAATCTGACTAGCGTCTTCAAAATGTTGATCGTAACTCAACTCATACTGGATGTACAAAGCAATGAGGATGAAAGAGCTCATTCCAATGGTCAAACCAGAAATATTGATGGAGGAATGGAGTCTATTTTTCAACAGATTTCTATACGCTAAGGTGAAGTAGTTCTTTAACATATTCGGAAGAGATTTTCGGTATGGCTGTCTTACACTGGCAGCGTGGCAGATATCCAAAGCTTCTCAATGACAGGGCTTAGTAAAACTTCGGGTTTCTTGCATTGGCTTTTTAGCAAAACACCAGCATTAAACTGAATTCTCCTACTATATGTTCAACACCCATGCCGAAAAACATGGATCCCTCATTTTCATGGCTTTATAGATTTTATTCCTTGGGAATTCCCTTGTAAATTGTTCAAATTCGAACAGCATCGTTCAAAAGTGTACAATGAGAAGCCCTTCTATTCTATTAGGTAATGCAAGTTGCGATGATAACAATAGCTATTTTCGTTCTAATCACGCAAAACCCTAACCAATATCTTGTAGTCCTACTCTTGAGCATACTTCGTGAGGGACAGGAGACCTTCATTGATCCCTTATTCCCTTATGCTAATGCTGGACCTCCGCTTATTGATTTCGGAATGCATGTCATTATTGTTGCACTTCAAGTGTGGGCCTTTATTATTGTTTACAAAATCGCAAGGCAAGAGAATCAAGTAGAAGTATCTGCATAAAATTGCAACTGTAGAAGCTCAACAAGGCTGCTCATAACAAAATAAATACAACAAGCCGTTCCTTAAGTTGAACTCCAGAGATATTCCTTTTCATGACGTTTCAGTATTCAGCATAAAAGGTCATCTCAAAGAAATCTATGAGGGGAAATAAAGGGAGCAAAGCAGCTACAATATTCCAAATCAGGGAATAACTTGTCGATAGCAAGCTTCCCAGGTGTAAACTGCCATAAAATCCTCCAGCTTAGATATACTTCTCCAGATTCGATTTGTAATTTCTGGATACCTTGATTTGAGTCTGATCTTTCAGAATCACCAAAAGGTCAATTTTCCCAAATGTCTGTATTTCACTAACGCATTCCATATTGACCAGGGCGGACTTACTGATTCGAAGAAAGCGATGTGCATCTAATTTCTTTTCCATTTCTTTCAGCGTAACACGCACCACATGTGTTTTTGCAGGTGTATGTACTTTGACACAATAATCGTATCCCTCAATCCAGGTAATATCTGCGTAATCCACAAAAACGATTCTCCCTTTATTTTTTATGGTCATCTTGTTCCATCCCGGCACAGACTTGATCAATTGATCTACATCCTCGTTCTTTCGCTGATGGACAATATAAGAGTTGACCAATTTTTCAATCAACTCACTTTGATTATTGTTGGCTTGCAGGTTGTGGATGGCCAAATCTAGAACCGCTTGGAAACGTTCGTCTGTGAAGGGTTTGAGCAAATAGTCTTGGGCATTGATTTCAAAAGCTTTGACCGCATACTGGTCATAAGCTGTTACAAAAACGACATAGGGTATCTTATAGTTGATACTATTGAGTACTTCAAAGCCATTCACCTTAGGCATCTGAATATCCAGGAAAACCAGATCAGGTTTGAGCGCATCGATATCCCTGATGGCACTTATTCCATTTTCGCATTGAGCAATGATCTCTATTTCATTATGTTGGCCTAACAACAAGCTTAGACCTTCTCGAGCGTTCGGTTCATCATCAACAATTATGGCCCTGATCATGCTTCTCCCATTTGCAGTTTAGGAATAGAAATGCGGGCGATCACTAGTTCTTCATCTTCGCTATTTCGAAGACCAAATTCGTATTCATCGAATAGATTACCTAGGCGATTCTCCACATTCTTTAGTCCAATTCCTTTATTAGAGTCTAAAGACCAATCTTCGCTTATTTTCCCTCCATTATTTGAAATTTCCAGTACCAAATTATTCTCCACGAGGGTTGATTCAATTCGGATATATGCACTATCTAAATTTTCAGAAACGCCATACTTGAAAGCATTTTCAAGAATAGGTTGCAAAATCAAGTTCGGCACCCCCAACGATTCAGTCTTTGGGTCAATTTTAATGTCCACGGTCAGGCGATCACTAAATCGCTCTTGCTCAATCGCTAGATATTTGCTCACCAGCAATAATTCCTCCTTTAAAGGTATAATCTGAGCCGTTTTCATATTTAAACTCAAACGTAACAAATCACTTAAGGCTGAAATCATGGAGACCGCTTTACTACTGTTTTTTGTACGCACCATCATGGAAATCGTGTTCAGCGCATTAAACAGAAAATGAGGATTTAACTGAGCTTGGATAGCTTCTAATTTCGACTTGGATAATTCAAGTGCTAGATTCGTACTTTTAGCATTTTCATCTCGGTATTTCTCATAGTAGTCTAAAGCTATGATCAAACTCAACCAAAAGCAGCCCATTAAGGTCCCAACAAAAATGCCGAACACAAAGAATTTCAAACTACTTGACAACAATTCATAATAGGTTTTTTCATCACCCATGAAAAATTTATGTCCAGTCAAATAAAAAAACTGAGCTAGAAATGCATGCACTGTAGCCACTACAATTACCAACCCAAATAACTTCCCCCACGCCCTTCTATTGGATAAAGGTTGAATCTTTCGATAGCCTTGGTAGAGAAAAACTAAAATAACGGCCCATACCAATTGATCAGTCATTGAGCTGACAACACTTCGACTCCAATCTATCTCGGTGGATTTTCCGGTGAGTAGAGAAGTCCAGGATCTCGCCTGGTCCAAAAGGAACTGCAGTATCAAGAAGCCTGCGAATACCTTACCATATTTCTTGAAAAAAGGACGGGATGATGTCATGCCATAATGAATACTGTTTAAGGTCTGGTAAGATATGATTTAAAAAAGTATCGAACACATTGAGAGGTTATGGTTTAGGCCTAAGCCCCTCTATAATCTGCGCATCCACCCAATAAATATCCACATTCATATTATCATCGTCACTGCCGTCATCTATGCGTCGGTTAAAGAGGATATACTTGCCATCCGAAGTGACGCTCGCAAAAGCTTCCCATTTATCGGAGTTGACCTTGTCGCCCATATTGATGGCAGGGCCCCATGAGCCATCCTTTTGACGGAAACTAATGTAGAGATCAGAATCTCCATACCCCCCTTCCCTTTCGCTATCCCAAATCAAGTAACTTTCATCAGGGGCTATAAAGGGATGAGCGGTCCATTCTCATGTGTTCACTACTGGGCCCATCTCTTTTGGCGCTTGACGTTTTCCGTCTTTAAGCCTAGAGATGCGAATTACATCACCACTTTTATAATCATCAAAAACATAGGTACCCTTTGATGAGGCCGTCAGACGCATGATTCCCCAGTCTTCACGGTTAAACATAGGGCCAAGGCTTTTTCTTTCTGACCAGCCGTCGCCATTGCGATCCTTGTAGCCTTTGGCCATATGCATACGTGAACCATCAGGAGAAAACGATATTTCACCCGTGCGCTTGAATTCAATATATTTCTTCCAGACATTGTCTTGCTCACGAAAACCAATGACAGTGGCAGGCTTCTCTTTACTGCTGCGTGTAACGAAGTAAAACTCTTTCATGCCTGGCGCAAACACGCCCTCAATCTCCCAGCCTCCTTTGGAGATAATACCTGGAGCAAACGGTTCTGCCACCATGCCCGGTGGCTTTTGCCCCATGTAAGGTCCCTCTATTTCTGGGAAACTGAAATCACTCTCTTTGTTTTCTTGGGCAAAGCCATAATTTGCTATTATACCTAATATTAGAAGTAGTAGTCCTGGTTTGTTTTTCATAGTTGTAATTTTTCAGATGAATTGTTATTGGGGTCTCAGGTTCTCAATAATCTGTGCATCTACCCAATAACTTTTTCCTACCCAATTGGTACTTCCGTCCGCTTTAGTCTCCCATTGGCCCCTCGAAAAAAATAGATATTTCCCATCGGGTGTCACGGAAACACCGCTTTCCTGAAGTTCTGTATTGATCTTGTCTCCCATGTTGATGGCAGGTAGCCAGGAACCATCTTTCTGCCGAAAACTAATATAGATATCGGATCCGCCAAATCCGTCTTCTCGTTCGACATCCCACAACAAATAGGACTCGTCCGGAGCAATCTTGGGATGGGCAATCCAGGTTCCGGTGTTGATCTCCTTGCCCAGTTTCTGACGCGGTTCATATTCGCCATTGATCAGCCGTGAATAACTAATAGCACCAGTGGTATCCTTTCCATCCCATTCGTCAAAGAAGAAAGTTCCTTTGTCTGAAACCGATATCCCCATGATATGCTTGTCTGTAAAAGGAGCTCCCATGCTTTTGAGTTCGGACCAGCCTGTGTCGGTTCGACTCCTATATTTATTTCCCTTGTACATGGTATTACCATCCTTAGAGAATCTTGGATATTCTATATCGGTCTCCGATTCCTCTCCCCAACCATTATTTTCGTATCGAATGACAAAAAAGGTGCGCTTTTCATATTTGCCATTCTTCCTAGTGAAATAAAAGGATTTCATATCGGGTGAAAAGGTGCCCCCTTCAAAAAGCCCATCTGGAGAGACAATCTCAGGAGCAAAAAGCTGTGGAGTTAAACCCGGTGGCTGTTCTCCAAAATATGCGGTCTCTATAGTGGATGAATCAGTATCTTTTGCATGCTTATTTTTAGTATGGCAAGCATTTAAGAATAGTGCCCCTGCAAGCAGGAAAATAGAATATGCTTTTCTCATTGTTTAAATTTCCGCCTTCTTAGACAAGGAACTGATTCAAACTTATTGGCTGCCGACGAGGCCGAAGCATTGGATTTACTGGCGAAGCTCTTTTTGA
>ENA-UENX01000183-UENX01000183.1-marine-metagenome-genome-assembly--contig:-NODE-183-length-33368-cov-3.573031_pt1 | contig 33368 bp, 24 predicted proteins | sample MGYA00237875_ERZ529327 | MGnify/ENA primary metagenome ERZ529327 (study PRJEB26372, sample SAMN05368347) | marine metagenome | biome: cultured habitat; feature: ocean water; material: water; isolation... | reverse complement strand
CGTCTTCGAGTTGCGCGCAAAATGCCGCCGCTTAAAAATGCAACACGACATTCAAATGATCGTGATTGACTATTTGCAGCTGATGAGTGGGGGAGGGGATAACAAGAAAGGAAACCGGGAACAAGAGGTAAGTGCCATCTCTAGGGCATTGAAAGGATTAGCAAAGGAATTGCACGTGCCGGTGATTGCACTTTCACAGCTAAGTCGAGCAGTGGAACAGAGAGGGGGGACTAAACGCCCACAGTTGAGTGACTTGCGGGAAAGTGGGTCGATTGAGCAGGATGCGGATATCGTTTCCTTTATTTACCGCCCAGAATATTATCAGATCCTCGAAGATGAAGAGGGACAATCCCTCAAGGATGTGGCAGAAATTATTGTAGCCAAACACCGACATGGCGCCCTTAAAACGGTGAAACTTAGGTTTACACCAGAGTATGCACGCTTTTCAGACCTTGAAGACGCGGATTTCAGTGCCCTCCCTGCTGATGAAAGCTTTGACGCGGCCTCTTACACCAACATCATTACCCGTCCTTCTAAGATGAATGATGAGGACATACCTTTTTAATGAAGAGTTAATAGTGAAGAATGTATGATGAGGAAGGGATAGATTACGCTCAATGAACGGGACATTATCCACTCAACATTCAACACTATCTCCTTACTTCTAGATCTCGCCACTGATATCGGCTTTTCTTGAGCATTCCGGCTCCATACCTACATCCATTATTTCAGCATGTTTGAAAAAAATCATATAAATTCGGTTACCTTTTGTGTGTAGAAGCAATAAACACCTAGGAAAGTATGAACGAACACCCTGAAGCAACACTAATCAAGATGTTGAAAGGTGAAGATCAGCGGAAAGTTGATGAAGCTTTATCCCAGTTATATCGGCAGTATTATGAAGCTGTTAGGCAATTGGTACGAAAGAACAATGGAACAGATGATGAGGCTGAGGATATTTTTCAAGACACTCTCTTAACCTTTTATACCCAACTTAAGCATAAGGAACTGGAACTCCACTGCAGTATTCAGACCTATCTGTATTCGGTCGCACGGAACCTGTGGTTGGATGAGTTGCGCAAGCGTAAAAAGAAAGTCAAGTTGGTGGACACAAATTCAGCTATTCCACTGCAAGAGGATCATTTGTCTGTATTATTGGAAACGGAGCAAAGCGAGCAGATGGCCAAGGTTATCAGGATGTTGGATGAAAAATGCCAACAGGTATTGATTCATTTTTACTTCGATCGATATCGCATGCATCAGATTGCTAGTTTGCTAGGCTTTGCTAATGAACAAGTTGCTAAGAATAAGAAATCAAAATGCTTGAAAAAACTAAAAACGCTGGTGGAGGAGCGCCGCCATCAATTTGAACTATAGCCATGAGAAAAAATGAAGAGAAAATAGATGACTTTTTATTGGATCGAATGTCAGAAAGTGATCGACTAGCCTTTGAGAAGGAAGTGGAAAAGGATCTTGAGTTGGCTAATGAAATTAAGGTACAGCAAGAAATACTTGATGGGCTGGCAGTAGTGGGTAAGGAGCAATTCAAAGCTCGTCTCCGAAGAATTAAGGAGGAGACCTTTGCAGAGGTTGGCAACGAAAAAACGATGGAGAAGGAACCAAGCAGCTGGATATGGTGGCTTGTTGGCTTGTTGGCGATTGTCTTGGCTGCCTTTTTGTTTTGGAAACTAAGTTCCAGTGGAGGAGAAGATCCCAATGTCATCTATGCCGATCTATTCGAGCGCTATGAGGTACCGGTTGTGCAAAGGGATACCGATGATCAACAACTCATCCAAGCGCTTTCTACTTACTACAAAGAAGGAGCATATCAAGCCTTCATAGACCTTCATCGTACCCGTGGTAGCGAATTGCAAGATCATCCGGAATTGCAATTAAGCTTAGGTATAAGCTACTTACAGATCAACAAAGCTGCGGAAGCTGGTGAGATCTTTGCTCAGTTGGAACAAAGCAATTATCCCGCTTATCATGATCATGCCCGATGGTATCGAATCCTAGCGGCTTTGCAAGAAGGGGATGTTACTAAAACAAAGGCACTACTGCCACAGCTTCTGGATGATGAGAATGCGGATCACCACGACGAAGCCAAAGAACTTGCTAGGCGATTGTAATTTAAATGGAGTGATGCGGAAAGGAATGATTGAAAGACTGACGTCGATGTACTCCTCTCACACGATATTTTTGTGGTATTAGCCATTTGCTACAGGCTACCTTATGGGACCTAACCTATGACAAATCAAGACTTAATACATGGAATAAAGTATAGTTTGGTTGGCCAACTTACGTTTAACGACTAACTTGAGTGGCAATTACCGAACTTTGGACAAAAAGAGCTATCTTTCGCTTTTGTCCATAAAACCGGAAAGCGTAGCGCTAAATAGTATTGATTTCAAAATAATCTTTATGAAGCTGGAAAAACTTTTACTTCTTTTTTTTACTGTCATCTCTCTGTCTTCCCTATCCGCACAAGATATTCACAATACGCTCTTTAACATGTCGCCGCTTACGCTTAATCCTGCCTTGACAGGTGCCTTTGAAGGGACTGCTCGGATTGGTGGGATTTATCGCGCTCAGGATTTCGCCTTAGATGGTGGAGATGGATACTCAACTCCTTCTTTTTATATCGATGCTCCTATCTTCCGTGGTTTCGGAAAAAGAGACTGGATCGGAGTGGGCATGATGTTCTATCAAGACAATGCGGGAACACTAAACTTAAAGACAACTACGAGTCAATTATCGGGCTCCTACCACTTGTCATTGGATAAGAAATCGCAAAACATGCTAACCTTTGCAGTGCAGTGGGGGCAAGTAACGCGTGGACTTGATCCATCTAGAGGAGTATTTAGTGATACTTTCTCAGAAGCATTTGGTGGTCTTGGTAATTCAACCTCCGAAGATCCATTAGCGAATGGAGGTAGTGCTCCTACTCCTGGCCCCGGAGGAAGAAATGATTCCGAGCTGACCAGAAACTTTTCAGACATTGGAGCGGGTATCATGCTGCGTTCCAATATTAGTGAAGATACCAAATTGGAGTTGGGGATTGCTTATGGTCACTTGACAACCCCCCGATACAATTTTATTACCGGAGCCGGTTCGGATGCGAATAAGCGACCAGCTAAGATTGTCGCACACGGACGCTTGGTCATGCCTTTGCAAGGTAAGTGGACTTTCGAACCCACCTTCTTGTTCCAAAATACAAGTGCAGCTAACGAATTCGGTTTGCAGGCTTGGGCTGGGCATCAAATTAACCCAGATACGAAGTTGAATTTCGGCTTAGGGTATCGCGTTGGTGATGCAGGAAAATTCCTTTTTGGAATTGAGCACAAAGATCTGACAGCCGCCATTGCCTACGATATTTCGCTGTCCTCCAGAAATCAAATAAACAACTATCAAGGAGCCATAGAATTGGCGGCCTTCTACATCTTGAAGATTTACAAGAAACCGGATGTGAAGCCGGCCATTATCTGTCCTAGATTTTAACAGTTTATTAAACACATAATTTTCGATTTCTTCGTTTAATAAAGGGATGACTTTTCCTAGGCTAGATCGTCTAAATGAAGTCAGTACTTCTGGAACCGTTCTTAATTCTGATAGCAAAAGCTAGATTTTAGTCAACATAAAGAGTAAGAAGCGATAAGTGATCAGCAGAAAACTACTCGATATGGGCATCCGATCACTATCCCTTCGATAAACCTCAATCATATGATAAAGAAGATATTTACGCTTTCCCTCATCATCGGGGCGAGCCTCACCCTGACGGCCCAACCCATTAGCAAGTCATCGTATGAGACCATGATCCAAACCGCAGAAGAAACCTTAGCTAAAGGAGACTTCTACAATGCTTTGGATTGGTACCAAAAAGCATATGATGAGCAGAAAGATCGGGAGCTACTACCCATCTTGGCCAAATTGCATTATGATATTCGCGACTATACTCGCGCTGCACGGACTTATGAAAGAGTGTTCCGTAGAGATAAGGAAAATAAGTATGCAGATGATAGATTCATTTTTGGCCGGGTATTGAAGATGAATAAAGAGTACGATGAGGCTATCGTTCATCTGCAAGAATTTATTGATAATACGGAGGATCCCATCCGCAAACAATTGGCTCAACAAGAGATCATTGGCGCAGAGATGGCCCTAGCTATGTCGCAATCTTCCCAAGGGGTTGAAATCGAAAACATTGGTAAAAACGTAAATACCAAGACGAGCGAGTATGCGCCAACGATGTCTCCGGATGGAAATACCCTCTACTATTCTATGCTTGAAGAAGCGGATGATGTGACCATCGTAGATGCCGACAATGTCGATTTTCATGCAAAGATCTACATGTCGAAAAAAGGAGAAAGAGGCTGGGGTAAGCCGACGGTCTTGGATGAAAAAATCAATCGTCCTGGTACCAACTCGGTAAATACAGCCCTTTCGCCAGATGGACGTAGACTGTTCTTCACTCGATCAGTGTTAGAAGGCAATGGCGTAGCTTACAGCAAAATCTATATGAGTGAAGAAGGAGACGGAAGCTGGCTAGGTGCCAATGAGGTGCAAGGAGTGAATGGCGAGTACATCGCAACTCACCCAACAGTTGGTGAATTATTTGGTAAGGAAGTATTATTCTTTTCCTCAAATATGGACGGTGGTAAAGGAGGTTTGGATCTGTATTATGCCACCTATAAAGGAGATGGAGTCTATGCTGATCCCATTCCTTTGAGCGATCAAATCAATACTGTCGGAGATGAAATGACGCCCCACTACCATGATGGAACCCTGTACTTCAGTTCTACGGGGCATCCCGGTATTGGCGGTCTAGATATCTTCTACAGTGTTTGGGATGGGTCGAAGTGGAGTGAACCTCAAAATATGGGGGCTGGATACAACACCAGTGTAGACGACTTGTATTTCCGATTAGATGCCAGTGGCTATAATGGGCTATTGACTTCTAATAGAGAGGGTGGACGTTCTGTAAAGAGCAAGACTTGCTGCGACGATATCTATACCTTTAGCATTGCCAAAGTATATGCTGACCTTGCAGTTGGTGTCTTCAATGAACAAAAGAAAGGTTTGCCTGGTGCAACGGTTAGGCTGATCCCTATGGAGGGTAAGGAGCCAGATGGTGCTGGGCGTAGCCAAACAAAACAAAAAGGTAATCGATTCGATTATGATTTGGAATTGGAGAAAGCTTACCGCGTGGTAGTGACGAGAGAAGGCTATTTCCCTGATTCCTTAGAGTTCAATACCTTAGGCGTGGAAGAAGTTACTCACGTGGTGAAGCGCGTGTTTCTAAAAGCTAAACCCGTTCCTCCTCCAGAGCCATTATATGATACCATCACCATCGAACAAGCTATTGTATTGGAGAATATTCTTTATGATTTCGATAGTGATCGGATTAAGAAGGAAGCTGAACCAGATCTGCAGTTGGTGAAAGAACTGATGGAACAGTATCCTGATATGGTCATTGAGTTGAGTTCTCATACAGACCTTCGTGGTGATGACAACTACAATGAAAACTTATCGCAGGCAAGGGCGGAATCGGCCAGGCGATGGCTGGTGAGAAACGGGGTTTCCCGATCAAGGATTCAGGCCAAAGGATATGGCGAGAAAGTGCCGCAGACGGTGAGTAGCCGAGTGGCTGGTCAGCATGAATTTTTGAATGAGGGTGATGTGTTGACGCCAGACTATATTGGTAAACTAGGAGATAAGGACTCCGAAGAAGTGGCGCACAGTATCAATCGTCGTACAGAGTTCAAGATTTTGGAGGGACCACAGACAATTACCATCAAGAGTACCCGATTGCGCAAGCAAGAGCAAAGCCAGAAGTTACAGAAACGCAATAGTAACATTCTAGGCGCTAAGCCAGTGGCTACGGATTCCTTGAAGATTAGCCAACTTTCCTCTCTATATGGCAAGAAGAGTTTGAAAGGGGTTCCCGTCATGAAGTTTAAGAGTCGGATGATCCCGCTGGGTAAAGTGAAAAAAGGAGAAAAACGCAGCTTCAAGTTTGAATTTACCAATATAGGAGACACGCCTTTGGAGATCTCCTTAGTGTCAGCTTGTGACTGCACCACCACTGATTATTCCACTGATCCGGTAGCACCGGGAAAAACGGGAGTTATCAATGTCACCTTCGATAGCACCGACAAGGATGAATCTGAGGTAATTGACGTGGATGTGATCTTGGAAAACGTAGATCCTGAAACGGACTACCCGATCATCGAGCAATTGAAGTATACCTACGAATTGATCAAATAGTAGGACACGATAAAAGATATTTTTAATAAATAAGGTGTGTCAGTATAGTCTGGCACACCTTATTTATTGGGAGAATGTGCAGTTCCCGGGTCCGTTTGAGTTTCTTAATTCTCTAGCTTGGCCGTAATTTGCGTGATCCTTTTATTTTTGCGGCTGCACAAACGATATGTAGCGCTATGATAGAACAGCTTTTAGCTTTAAGTTGGGTAGATTGGGTAGTTACCGTCACTGGAATAATTTATGTGATCCTAGCTGCGCAGGAAAATATCTGGTGCTGGTTTTGGGGCTTTATCAGTTGTAGTCTGTGGGCCTATGCAGATTTTGCCTTTTACCAATTGTATGCAGATGGAGTGTTGCAGCTTTTCTATGCTGCTATGAGCGCATGGGGCTATTGGCAATGGAAAAGTCAAGCAGAAGGGGGAGTGCAGTTAGCCATCAGCCGGATGAGTACCAAGGAGCATATTCAAATCATTAGCCTAGGTGTGATAGGAGGCTTGGTGGCGGGCTATTTCCTTGGCGCATATACCGATGCGGCAGCCACTTATCCTGATGCCATCACCACGGTTTTCGCTTTATTAACCACCTACCTCGTCATACAAAAGAAAATCGAGAACTGGTTGTATTGGATTGGTATCGACAGCATTTATGTCTTCATTTACCAAAGTCGAGGGGCTTATCTATTTGTCGTGATTATGCTCATCTATTTAGTAGTAGCTGTTTATGGTTGGAGAAATTGGCAGCGTAAATACCAAGTTCAGCAAAGCTCTACTGCTGATCTCATTTAGAAGTAGCTGCTAGGCCAAAACTAACTTTCCTTTAAATTTTTGCTAATCCTCAAAACATTGGGCATAGATGTGTGGTCTTATTCACAACAATAAAGGACATGAACTTAGGAAGGAGGTCTGACTATAATGAATGGAAAAGCCTTTGTAAGGAAGAAAGTGAGTAATACTATCCCACTTGAATAAGAGGAGGGACCTTCAGAAGCAAATTGTCGGACTTTCATAACCCCCTAATTGACTTGTATATAGCTTCTTATTTAGATGAAATCTAAATAATTGGGTGTGTTAACATTGAATAAGCCTAGGTTCTGGATAAATGCAAAAGTTTATATCTTTGCGGTGATTTTGGAAATTGAAATAAACTGCATTTTTTGCTGTAAGATAAAAAGTTGTAGGACAATTAGTTATAGCTTTTATTTTGTAGCGTTAACAAGCGAAATCTAAGATGAAAAGCAGAATAACCAAGAACCTTTTCTTTCTGGTACTGATGCTGACCTCAGATATGGCATTCGGACAGTCTGGCACAAGCGGATTCAGTTACTTTATTTATTCCTTAATTGGAGTGGCGGTGCTGATCTTATTGTTTTTGGTTGTGCAAGTAGCAGATAACTTACTTGCAGTAGAAGCCAAATCTATTGGAGCCGACGACGGAAAATCTAACTTTTCCATTTTCCCCCGTTTCAGCGAGCTATTTGCTCCTAAAACACCGGATTTTGTGGGAGAGTCTTCTGTTACCTACCTAAAGCAAGGACACGACATCTTATTGGAAGGTGCCCCTGAATCTACTGAAGTTCAGGAAGGAACAGCTACTACCTTTGCTGTTCAACCACCAAACTTTATCGGCCTGGCACCAATTCCTAAAGTGTTGGTGGAAGTTGGAGATGAGGTGAAAGCGGGAGATCCTATTTTCTTTGACAAGAAAGTAACTGAAGTGAAATTCGTAGCTCCGGTGAGTGGTGAGGTAATCGCCATCAACCGAGGAGAAAAGCGATCCATTGCAGAGGTGGTGATCTTGGCAGATAAAGAACAAAAGTATAAGGCGTTAGCTGCTTTTGATCTGGATAAGGGCAGCCGCGAAGAATTAGTTGCCTATTTGATGGAGAACGGAGCTTGGTCATTGTTCCAACAACGTCCATTTAACGTGATCCCTGCTCCAGGAGACGTACCTCGCGATATTTTCATTTCGACTTTTGACTCAGCACCTTTGGCACCAGATGCGAACATCGTTGTAGCTGGTAAAGAAGCAGCCTTCCAGAAAGGTTTGGATGTGTTGAATCAACTGACTACAGGTGAGGTGTTCTTGGGCTTAAATGCCAAAGGAGAAGGCGCTCCATCCACAGCCTTTACAGAAGCTGAAGGAGTAGAGAAGAACTGGTTCCACGGCAAGCACCCAGCAGGTAACGTTGGAATTCAGATTCACCATACTAAGCCGATTGGTGGGCAAGATAAAGTATGGACATTGGGTGTACAAGAAGTAATTACTTTGGGGACAATGTTCCTAGAAGGAAAATATGATGCATCAAGAGTTATCGTCGTGTCTGGCGCAGAGATCAGTGAACCCAAGTATGTTCGAACGGCTCTTGGTGCGAAAGTTGGAGATCTGGTTAAAGACCAAACAGTGGCTGACAACGTTCGTTATATCTCTGGTGATGTACTATCCGGAGAACAGAAAACGGCAGATCAGTTTTTGAATTTCCACGATGATCAACTTACAGTGATTGCGGAAGGAGATTATTATGAGCTATTTGGCTGGCTACTTCCTTTGTCTCCTCGACCAAGCGTATCCGGTACCTTCCCTAACTTCCTTTTCCCAGATGCTAGATTTAAGGCAGACTCTAACACACACGGTGAAAGGAGAGCCTTTGTGGTAACTGGACAGTATGAAAAGGTGTTACCCATGGATCTTTACCCTCAGCATTTGATGAAGGCGATCCTGGTGAATGACTTCGAACGAATGGAAGGACTGGGAATCTATGAGCTAGCTGAAGAGGATTTGGCTTTGTGTGAATTTGTTTGTACGTCTAAGCAGCCATTGCAGCAGATTTTGCGAGAAGGCCTAGACACCATGAGAGAGCAGAGCTAATAGACTCCGCCGATCCATCATTTTAAAATCTTATTGAAATCGCTATAAGAGATCATGAAAAAAGCATTACTGAATTTTTTCCAGCGAATTGAACCTGATAAGAAGAAGTCCCCTTTCTTACATACCTTGTTTGATGGCTTCTTCACTTTTGCCTTTTCTCCTAACACTACAACAGCTAAGGGTGTGCATATCCGTGATGGTATGGACCTGAAGCGTACTATGGTACACGTTGTATTGGCCATGCAATTATGCTACTTGTTCGGTACCTATAATATCGGACACCAGCATTACTTGGCTCTAGGACAATATACTGGCTTGTTGGAAGGTCTACACCTGAAGATAGCCCACGGATTAATTAAGATCTTACCCATCTTCATCGTAACCCACGTTGTTGGTTTGGGTATTGAATTCTACTATGCCACTCGTAAGGGGCACCCCATCGAGGAAGGATTCTTGGTGTCTGGAGCATTGATTCCATTGATCATGCCACCAGATATTCCATTATGGATTCTTACGGTATCTATCGTTTTTGCAGTAATTATTGGTAAAGAAGCATTTGGTGGTACGGGAATGAACATTTGGAACATTGCCTTGCTTGCACGTGTATTTGTCTTCTTTGCTTATCCGACCTATATATCTGGTGACGAAGTATGGGTATCCGCCCTGGAAAAAACAGCTGTGGATGGTATTCCTACTTATATGAGTGCGCAATACGGTTGGGCACACGGCTTCTTTGACTGGATATTTAGTGGAGTAGGGTGGAGTACCTTTGGCGATGGAGGAGTGCTGGTCGCAGATGGCTTTACCGGAGCTACACCGCTTTCTCTAGCAGCTAGCGGTGGTTGGGAAAGTGTAACCAGTGTCTATACGGAATCTCAGATGTGGTGGGGAACAATTCCTGGTTCAATCGGAGAAACTTCTAAGCCGTTAATCATTCTAGGCGCAATCTTCTTGATCGCTACCGGTGTAGCTAGTTGGCGCATTATGGTATCGATGGTGATTGGTGCTGCAGTAATGGGTATGATCCTAAATGGGATTGCACCTAGCGAATTCACGGAGACAACGCCAGGCATCTTCAAATTCATGGCTATTCCTTGGTACTACCAGTTATCTATGGGTAGCTTCTTGTTTGCGATGGCCTTTATGGCAACGGACCCAGTTACGGCATCATCAACCAATACCGGAAAATGGGTTTACGGATTTTTGATCGGGTTTGTAGGTTTGATTATTCGTGTAATGAACCCTGCATATCCAGAAGGCTGGATGTTGGCTATCCTATTCATGAATACCTTCTCTGCCTTGATTGACCACTATGTATTGGAGGCCAATATGAGCCGTAGAGCTAAGCGGACCCAAGTGGCCGTCAGCTAGTGGATAAGAATGACCATAAGAAGACGAAAACATTAATAACCTAAAATAAAAAGCTGTGGATACCAGATACGTTGTAATATTTGTGACTGCATTAACAGCTGGTGTCGCTGTTTTCCTAACTAGTTTCCGACAGGTAACGAAACCAGTGGCAGATAGAAATGAAGAGATCTTTAATAAAAGAGCTATCCTGAGTGCTGTAGGGGATTATCTAGGAGATGGAGTGCAGGTGAAAGACCTGAAGGATGACCAAGTATTAGATATTTTCGATAAGCAAATGCAGCAAATAGTGCTTAATTTGCAAGGGGAAGAAGTGGATGGTGTGAAAGCTGAGGATATCGATATGGCTAAGGAAAAGAAGAAGGCGGATAGTGAAAAACGCTTGCCTTTGTTTGTCTTCAGCCAGGGTGGAGAGAAATTCTACATCCTTTCTATTCGTGGAGTCGGTCTTTGGGATGAAATTTGGGGCAACATTGCCTTGAAGAGTGATTTGAACACCATCGCAGGTGCATCCTTTGATCATGCTGGAGAGACCCCCGGTCTAGGTGCTGAGATTAAGGATAACGCTAGCTTCCCTAGATCTTTTAAAGAAAAGAAGATTTTTAATGGCGGGGAGTATGTCTCTGTGAATGTACGGAAAGGAGGGGCCATCGATCAAAACCATGATGTAGATGGGATCACCGGTGCAACAGTTACCTCAGATGGGGTTACTGATATGTTGTACGACGGTATTAAGAATTATCTACCTTACTTCAATAGTCTTCGCCGTCAAGGCATGCTCGTGAAGTAAGATTGCGAAATAGTCAATTGAATCATCTAGAAAATCAACCATAAAATGGCTGAAACATTAGAAAAAACTGCCCCCAAAACAGCGGAACCTTTCTTTGGAAAAAAGGAGAAGAAGCTGTTGACGGATCCTTTAAATGACAACAACCCAATTACAGTTCAGGTATTGGGTATTTGCTCAGCCTTAGCGGTAACCTCTCTGGTATGGCCGTCTTTGGTTATGGCGATCGCTGTAGTCTTCGTTTGTGCTTTCTCTAACCTATTCACTTCACTGCTAAGAAACTATATTCCAAAGCAGGTGCGTATGATCGTACAATTGGTCATCATCGCCTCCTTGGTAACCTTTGTAGAGCTCAGCTTGAAGTTTTTGAACTACCCTGTTTACAAGCAACTTTCTGTTTATATCGGTTTGATCATTACCAACTGTATTGTGATGGGACGCTTGGAAGCTTTCGCTATGGCCAACAAGCCATGGAGATCTTTCCTTGATGGAATCGGTAATGGCTTGGGATACGGTGCGATCCTTGTGATGGTGGGCTTTATTCGTGAGATTTTCGGAAAAGGAAGTCTTTTCGCTAGTAGTCCTTTCGAGTGGAAGATTATTGGGCCATCTGCTGAGTATTCTATCGATACGACGAACAGCGTTTTGTTTGGATGGTATGCTAATAATAACCTAATGGTATTGTCAGCCGCTGCAATGTTCATCATTGGTATCATGATCTGGATTCAACGTAGCTATAACAGAAAGCTAATCGATGTATCCTAATTAGGGATATCAGAAACTTATTTGAAAAGCTTATAATTTAAAGATAATGGGCGAGTTTATAAATGTATTTGTAAAGGCAGCTTTCATAGAGAATTTGATTTTGGCATATTTCCTAGGAATGTGTTCTTATCTGGCAGTTTCCAAATCGGTTAAGACAGCTTTTGGTTTGGGTTTGGCCGTTATCTTCGTCTTGGGGATCACCATGCCAATCAACTGGTTCATTTTTGAATACTTATTGTCAGATACGGGGATTTTAGGAATGGATTTGACCTTTTTGCGATTTCTTCTGTTTATTGCGGTAATCGCATCTATGGTGCAGTTGGTAGAGATGATTGTGGAAAAATATTCCCCTAGCTTATATGCAGCCTTAGGTATTTTCTTACCACTTATTACAGTAAACTGTGCGATCCTTGGTGGCTCACTATTCATGGTAGCCAGGGATTTCAATTTCTCTCAATCTGTAGCATTCGGTTTAGGTGGTGGGTTCGGTTGGTTCTTGGCGATCATTGCCATTGCTGCCATCCGTGAGAAAATCCGTTACTCCGCAATTCCTGCTCCTTTGAGAGGTTTAGGTATGGCCTTCATCCTAACTGGTTTGATGGGCATGGCCTTCATGAGCTTGATGGGAATTGATCCAGCAGTATTTGGTGGAGCTGGAAACTAATTTTACTATTATTATTACTACAATAAAGGAACAATGACAACAATATTATTTGCAGTACTAGTCTTCGTTTCTGTGATCTTAGCTCTATCCTTTATGCTTATTGCAGCAAGGAAGCGCTTGGTTCCACAAGGCGAAGTCAAGATTGTGGTCAATGGTGATGAGAGCAATCCTTTGATGGTGGCTCCTGGTTCCTCGCTGTTGTCAGCACTCTCTGATAAAAGTGTTTTCTTACCCTCTGCTTGTGGTGGTGGTGGAACGTGTGCTATGTGTGAATGTCACGTAGAAGAAGGTGGTGGAGATGTACTTCCAACGGAATTGAACCACTTGACCAGAAGAGAGGTTGCAGAGCACAAGCGTTTGGCTTGCCAGGTGAAGGTGCGTTCTGATATGAAGATTAGAATTCCAGAAGAAATCTTCGGTATCAAGAAGTGGGAATGTGAGGTGGTCTCCAACTATAACGTGGCTACTTTTATCAAAGAGTTTGTGGTGAAATTGCCGGAAGGTGAGATTCTTGATTTCGAATCAGGTGGATATATCCAGATCGACGTGCCTCAAATCACTTGTGATTTTGGTAAGATCGATATTACTTCTCACCCTAAGTTGGGTAAAGATCCAATGGAATTCAAGCCTGAATGGGATCAATATGGTATGTGGTCTTTGAGTATGAAGAACGACGAAGAGCAATTCCGTGCTTATTCCATGGCCAATCACCCAGCGGAAGGAAATATCGTGATGTTGAACATCCGTATTGCCACTCCACCATGGGATAGAAAAGCCAATACTTGGATGCCAGTCAATCCTGGTGTTTGTTCTTCTTACGTATTTACACGTAATCCTGGCGATAAGGTAACCATTTCCGGCCCTTATGGTGAGTTCTTCATCAAGCCAACGAAGAAGGAAATGGTATACATCGGTGGTGGTGCTGGTATGGCTCCATTGCGCTCTCATATCTTCCACTTATTCCACACCTTGAAGACAGAAGATCGTAAAGTAAGTTACTGGTACGGTGGGCGTTCTAGAAGAGAGCTATTCTATACAGATGATTTCCGCAACATCGAAAAGGACTATGACAACTTCCGCTACTACATCGCTTTGTCTAATGCAACGGATGAAGATAAGTGGACCGTGAAGAACGATATCGATGATAACAATGCTGAAGGATTCACAGGATTTATTCACCAGGTGCTGTATGATGAGTACTTGTCTAAACACCCGGAACCAGAGGAAGTGGAGTATTATCTATGTGGACCTCCATTGATGCTTCAAGCGGCACTTAAGATGCTCGATGAGTTAGGTGTACCTGAAGAAAACATTGCCTTTGATGACTTTGGTAGCTAATACCAAGTTTCAATATAGAAGATTGGAAAAGCCTCGTCCTTTGGACGGGGCTTTTTCTTTGCTATCAATCGAACAATCCTCGCCGTTAATCTAGATTAGTTCTCCAGTTGTAGAGAATTTGCTTCTTTCGCATAGAAACCAAAAAAGAAAATTATGTGGAAGAAATTATCATTTCTATTTGTAACTCTTCTCTCTATTGCCACCCTACATGGGCAAACTGCCGATGATATTATCAAGAACTATTTCGAAAATACTGGAGGTTATGAAAACTGGAAATCTCTAACTTCCCAGAAAGCTGTAATCACTACTGCCATGCAAGGCATGGAATTCAAAGGTACCGTCTATTCTAAACCACCTAATAAAATGAAGGTGGAAGTAGATGTGATGGGAACACCAATGATCCAAGCTTATGACGGAAAAGATGCCTGGATGTTATTCCCTATGCAAACCGGACCAGATCCTCAGCTATTACCGAAGGAGCAAGCAGAAGCTATGACCGAACAAACCTTTGAATGGCCTTTTGTAGACTATGCCAAAAAAGGTCATACAATAGAGCTTGAAGGGAAGGAAGAGATAGAAGGAGCAGAAGCTTATAAACTGAAGTTGACCAAGAAAAATGGAAAGGTCCAGACTTTCTATTTTGATGCTGAACACTACGTGCCGATTATGATGGAAGCACCGATTGAAAGTGGCCCAGCCAAGGGACAAAGTGTACAGACCTTTATGAGCGATTACCAAGAGGTGGAAGGCTTGATGATGCCATTTTACACAGAAGTTAAGATCGGGGGACAAACAGCCCAGAAGGTAACTATTGAATCAGTGACCCTAAATGAAGAGTTATCCGATGATATGTTTGCTATGCCCAAAAAGAAAGCAAAAGAAGCCGCACCTGCGGATGGTAACGATAAGAACTAATTGAGTAATTAATTTCCTCCGGCGCAGAAGTCCTATTTCGTAGAGCTTCTGCGTCTTTTTTGTCTCATTCTATAGGTGATTTCCTGCTGATCTTTCCTTGAATTTGAACTTCCTTTTCGGCGTAATGCTACTCTGCTACAGTGGGGAAGCACCTCAGTTTATAAACTAGCAGTATGAAGAAAATCTTTATACCTCAGCCTCAAACCAAGATGCCCCGAGGGTTTAGCATACTTTCCCTATCTACGTTATGTCTGTTATTGCTGCTTGTCCTCCCCGAAGCCATGGCTCAGCGGAAACCACCTAGTGGCAAGGCGCTCTTCGGTGGCCTTAGCGCTCGACAAATTGGGCCTGCAACCATGAGTGGACGTATTTCTTCCATTGCAGTAGTTCCCGGCCAGTCTGAAATCATCTACGTTGGCGCTGCTGGTGGAGGTGTTTGGAAATCGGTCACAGGTGGAACAGTCTTTCGCCCCATTTTTGACGATCACACCCAATCCATTGGAAAAGTGGCAATTGATCCTTCCAATACAGAAACCGTATGGGTGGGCACAGGTGAACCCTGGGTACGCAACAGTGTTTCAGTCGGAACGGGTCTGTATAAATCGGTGAATGGAGGTAATGACTGGCAATTCATGGGATTGAAGGAGTCCGAACGCATCTCTGATATCATCGTACACCCCACCAACTCAGATATTGTGTACGTGGCAGTACTAGGGCACCTTTGGGATGCCCACGAAGAACGGGGCGTGTTTAAAACGGTTGATGGAGGAAAGAACTGGGAAAAGGTATTGTATATCGATGAAGATACCGGTTGTGCGGATATTGATATTGATCCGGAAAATCCAGATATCCTCTATGCCGCCATGTGGAGCCATCGCCGCCGTCCCTGGACCTTCGATTCCGGCTTTACGGGTAAGAGCGGTTTGTATAAAACCACGGATGGCGGTGCGAAATGGGAAACGATCCATGAAGGGCTGCCCGAAGGTAAGTTGGGAAGACTAGGAATTGGTGTTGCACCGTCCAATGGCCAGACCATCTACCTTTCTGTTGAGTCAGAAACACAAGAGGAGAAAGGACTTTATCTTTCGGCAGATCAGGGAGCCAACTGGAAGCAGGTGAGTACTGACTTCAATACTACCGTGCGTCCTTTCTATTTTTCTAATGTAATCGTCGATCCACAAAATGACAGCATTGTAGCTAAATGTGGTTTAGCGGCTATCCTAAGCGAAGACCAGGGTAATCGCTTTCGTACAATGGGGGGGGGAGTTCACTCGGATATCCATGATATTTGGTTTGATCCGGCTAACAGCAAACACATTTTGCTTGGTACAGATGGAGGGGTCTACGAATCCTTTGATCGAGGACAAACCTTCCGCATGTGGATGAATCTACCCGTGTCCCAATTCTACCACGTAAGCGTAGATAATGATTTCCCTTACAATGTCTATGGAGGCCTGCAGGACAATGGTTCCTGGTACGCTCCTTCGCGCAAAGCGGGAGGGATTGGCAATAGCGATTGGAAATCCTCCTTTGGCGGTGATGGGTTTTACAGTTTTAGGCATCCAACCAAAAAGGAAATCATTTTTAGTGAATACCAAGGGGGGAACTTGGCAAGGTATAACTCCAAAACTGGTCAGGCTAAGGAAATTAAGCCGTATCCGAAAGGAGATGAAGAAAAATTCCGCTATAACTGGAATGCCCCAGTTCACCTCAGCCCTACCGATCCAAACCGTATGTACTTTGGCGCCCAATACCTATTTGTATCTAATGATATGGGAGATAGTTGGACGCGCATTTCTCCAGATTTGACCACGGATGACCCAGAAAAACAGAAGCAACATTTATCCGGTGGCTTGAGTATCGACAATTCCACCGCAGAGAACCATTGCACCATCTATGCCATCGCGGAATCACCGAAGGATGGCAAGGTTATCTGGGCTGGTACCGATGATGGCCTCCTCCAACTCACTACCAATGCGGGGCAATCATGGACCAACCTTACGGCCAACGTCCCAGGTCTACCCGCCAATACCTGGGTAACTTTTATCGAGCCCAGCCCGCACGATGTAAATGTGGCCTACGTCACATTTGATGGGCATCGAAATGGAGATGGTAAAACGTACTTGTACTATACCGCAGATCAGGGCAAGACTTGGAAATCTATTGGTGAAAATGGTCCGGAAGGTTATGCACTAAGCGTCCGCCAGGATTTGGTCAATCCAAACTTAGTATTCCTTGGAACTGAATTCGGTTTGTATGTCTCCTTAAACGCAGGAGAAACCTGGGATCGATTCGAAAACAACATGCCAAAGGTGGGCGTACGAGATATGGTAATTCAGCCGACAGCCAATGCCCTTGTGATGGGGACCCATGGTCGAGGGGTGATCATCATTGATGACCTTGGCCCTTTAAGAGCCATTAGTGAAGAAGTCTTGAAGGAAAAAATACACTTCTTTGCTTCTGCTCCCACTATTCTTCGGGATCCTGGAGCAGGTGGCGGATGGTTCGGAGGATCCGGAAACTTCGTCGGCCCCAATCCGACCAGCAATGCTCAAATCGTTTATTACATGAATCGTCGTCATACCTTTGGCAAGATGTATCTAGAGGTGTGGAAAGATGGCGAACTACTTCGAACTTTACCTGCTGGCAAGAGTGCCGGGATCAACTTCGTAAGCATGCCTACGGCCATTGACAAGCCCAAAGCAGCTCCCTCTAAGAATCGTATGGCCTTGATTGGGGCCATTTCTGGGCCAAACCTAGAGGCAGGCGAGTATGAGGTGAAATTGATCAAAGGCAAAACCACTTACGAAACCTCCTTCGAATTGGCCTACGATGAGGAATCTCCTTATTCTCCAGCGGATCGTAAGCTACAGTACGAAAAAACCATGACCCTATATGGCATGGTGGAAAAACTAGCCTATTTATACCATAGCTTAGATCAGGTACAAGGGCAGTTAGCCAAGCAAGATGATTTGAAGCGAAAGGCTCAAGCTAAAGTGGATGAGCTAGAGGAAGCGGTTAAGGCTGCTAAGTACAAGATTTCTTCGCAAGAAGGCGATTACTACGTTAATGAAACGGAACAATTGCACGAAAGAATCTCTGACCTCTATCGCCAAGTTAGTAGCTTCCCAGGCAAGCCGTCGACCTCCCAACTCCAACGTTTGGATTTATTACAGAAAGAATTACAAACGCTCAATGCAGAGGCAGATGCGCTACTCCAAGAGCAGCTGGTGGAAGTTAACAAGTGGTTGGCTAAGGCAGATCGCGAAGCGATTACCTTTTCCACGGTAGAAGAATTTATGAATGGAGAAGGAGGAAGTAGTCAAGGCGGTTTCCAGCAACTTAGAGTGGATGAAAAGAAGTTATCCACTAGCTGGATGCAGACACCCCTAGGTATTACGTCCTTTTTGCATGGGTTTATGAAGTAATCACTCACCGGATGAGTGTAGGTTCCATTTGGCCCAGCGGGTGAGTACTCACCCGCTGGGCTATTTTTTTTGGAAAAAAGTACACGCACCTGTTGCGTAACCGATCGGTTTCTTTTAAATTTGTAACCGATCAGTTACTTATTCAATGAGAAGAGATGTATTTCAAGCTATTGCCGATCCGGTAAGAAGGGAGATCATTGGCCTACTCGCCAAGGAAACCCTTACTGTAAATGCCGTAGCAGAACGATTTGACTTGACACGCCCCGCTATTTCTAAGCACTTAAAGATCCTTAATGAATGTGGGGTCATTAGCATTACCAAGCAGGGAAGGGAGCGGTACTGCGAGATTGAAGCCAAGACCTTGGTCCCGGCCTTTATGTGGCTGGACCAGTTCCGCAACCTTTGGGAAGATCGTTTCGATGCGCTGGAAGATTACCTGATTCAATTACAAACAAATAATAAAACAATGTCGATGAGTACAATGGATGCCGCAAAAGACCGTACCCTAACTATCGAAAAAACCTTTAGTGCTCCTCTTAAGCTGGTCTGGGAAGCTTGGGCTGACCCAAAACATATCGCCAAGTGGTGGGGCCCTAAAGGTATGGACGTAGAGGTGCTGGAACATGACTTTAGAGTAGGAGGGAACTGGAAGTATAAAATGGCTATGCCCAATGGCGGAGAGTTTATCACTGAAGGCCAGTACACTGAAATTGTTGAGATGGAAAGAATTGTTAGCAGTGCGGACTTCAAACCAATGACCGAAGGCGTAACAATGGAAATGTTATTTACTGCAAATGGCGATAAAACAGACTTTGTATTCAATGTGATCCATCCTACTGCTGAGTACTGTAAGCAGCAGGAAGAGATGGGCTTCTACAATGGTTGGGGATCAGTATTTGAGAACCTGGCGGACTATGTGCAGCAGATATAGGAGTAGAACTCATCCCTAATAATAAACAACCCGAGTCTAGGCTAGAGCCCTTTACTCGGGTTGTTTATTACGAGGACGGAGCGTGTTATTTGCCGTCGTTTTGTACAATCACTTTGATGTGTACTCTACGGTTTAGACGCTTTGGATTGTCATCCTTGATCTCTCCTTTACCCTCAATATATATCTGGTCAATATCTATATTACCTTCCCGGAGATAAATGGCAATGTTTTTGGCCCGCTTTTCCGAAAGCACCAAGTTATACATGTCTTCTCCTACATTATCAGAGTAGCCGATGATCTCCGCTCGAATGATATTTTTACTCTTGATGAACTTGTAAAAGCCTTCCAAGAGATTTAACTCATTGACAGACATCTCAAACTTATCAAAATCATAGTAGACGGTATGGGTAAACTCTTCTGTTAGTGGGGCCTTAATCACATTGACTACGGTGGAGTCAACCTCCGGCTCTGGTTCTGGAGCTGTTGGAGGAGCCTTAGGAACTAAGTAAGGTTGTAGCTGCAAAGTAATAGGATAGAGTTCCTTGTTGTCCCATTCAGGAATGGGGAAAGTATTGTGATAAGGGTAATAGGCATCCTGCTGTACTTCCAGGTCGAGTACCTCGTCGGCCCCTGCACAGATGAAGAAGCGACCACTAGCATCTGTCGCGATAGGATCTCGGCCGTTGATCTCCAAAATACTTGGTATCGGTTCCCCATTTAGAGAGTCGATTACATAGCCTTCCACAAAGGTGATAGGGTCGCTATGGAGCGATTTTGACAAGTCAAAGTGATAGATATCCATAGCACCAAAGCCTCCTGTCCGGTTGGAAGCGAAGTAGCCAGATTTATTGTCGGCAGAAAGGAATAGTCCCATATCGTCGAAGGCTGAATTTACCGGGCGCCCGAGGTTGATCGGTTTATTCCATTTGCCAGTCTTGTAGTCCCGCCAACTCATGTAGATATCTTTCTGCCCCATTCCTGGGTGACCGTCAGAAGTAAAGTACAAGGTATTGCCGTCATTGGAGATGTAGGGAGCTTCTTCGTAACCCGGTGTATTGATGTCTGGTCCTAGGTTTTTAGGTTCTGACCAGGTTCCATCGGTTTGTAGCTTACTGTACCAGAGATCAAATAAACCGACTCCTCCTGCTCTATTACTAGCAAAGTAAATAGTGCTACCATCACAGCTGATACTCGCTTGTCCCTCCCAATCCTCAGAATTCGTCAATCCATCGATACTCTTGATATCGACAATCTTCTGTTCTGATATCAATGCTTCCCAGATATCACAGGGCCCTTGTACGTTTTTTCGTCGGCAGGCTGTGAAGTAGATCCGGCGTCCGTCCCGGACCATGGAGACCATTCCTTCAGGATTTCTTGTATTGAAATTTCCAACGGACTTAGCCTTTTGCCATTTACCATTTCTGTATTCACTGGTGAAAAGGTCTTCATCTTGGAAGATGGCCTTTTGGCGGTTGAAGTAAAGGGTTTGTTCTCCATTGAGGAGCATCGGGAAATAGTCGTTGAATTCGGAGTTGATACTAGCTCCCAGGTTATTTACGGTAGTTAAGTTGATAAACTCCACAGAATCCATAGCCATTTTACACGCAGTGATACTTTGATCAAGCTGTTCGATATATCTCAACTCTGCTTCCGCCTCTTTATCCAAATTTAGCGCAAAGCTGCTACTATCACTATTTTGCAAGTAGCTGAAACGGTAATAGTAATCTAGCGCCTTACTGTATTCTCCCGATTTATAGAAAGCATCTGCTGTCTCGTAGTATAAGGTGCGCGAAAAATTGGGATCAGCATAGAGCGTCTTTTCGTAATGCTCAGCTGCTTTGGGATATTCGTTAAGCATTACAAAGGCCGCTCCAATTCCTCGGTGGGCAGCATATAGACCCGGACTAATGTCCAGGGCCCTTTTGAACTGGCGGATCGCCTGATTATAATTCTTCTTCAGCAAGGCCTCGGTTCCTTTTTGGTACAACTTCGTGGCTGCTGTTGGAGATTTAAACGTCTTCTGTTGCGCCATAGACACGCCGGTCAATAGCATCATTCCAATAAAAAGAGATAGGATTCTTGGAGACATGGGTAAATAATTTAACATGTACAAGTACTTGCTAGAAGCTAAGGGCAGACCATCATTAGTCAGCTGTTATGTTCAGATAGCTTCTCTGCAAAGGTAAGTTTTCTACGAGGCTGTTTTGAAACTAGTAACAATAGAATTTTCTAGTAGTTTCAAGGCAGCTTCTCAGTATGTTGTTTTTAAAGTCTTGGGCCGTAAGGTCTGTGAATAGGTATATCAGCGATAAAGGATCGCTAGGGTTTTGGCCTTTGTATAACTAGGGGATAACTGTAAGGATTAGCTAATTTAACTCAAGTTGCGATGAATGAGCTCAAAAAAAGACGATTTTGCAAAAAACACAGCCAAGAGCTGGGGTTTTGCCGTAAATATCTGACGCATTAGGGCTCCTTTGAATGAATCGCAACTTGCATTATTCTGATTCAAGAAAAACTATGAATCGACGGGTTCAGCCTTTGTTGGCGGTTTGCTTGCAATTGAAAATACGCCAAAAATGTGGGAAAGGTTTCCAATTTGGACAACCTTAAACACAAAAATTGCCGTAGGACCAAATAATGAGCTAATCTGTACCGAGTCTAACTTGGTCTGCCTCTGCTGCGACGTAACCAAAAGCGGACCAGTAGGTAGTGGCTAGGATTTTTTCAAATACTGCTTTTGCCTGCGCTTCATCTCCGTTATACAGGTACCAATTGCCAACACCATAGCCTTGCGTGACAATATTTAGTAATTGCTCCGGGTCTGTATTGTTCAGGTCCAGTAGATCGGTAGGTGATTTTTCTCCCTTATACATAAGGAGGCGATTTAGATAGCTATTGTTTTCTATGATTTCTAAATCAGCGGTAATAGGAACCAGTAGTTGCTCCGCCTCTGCAGTTTTACCCAACCTGCGATAAGTCATGTATAACCAGTCAGTAGTAGCGGTCAGGAGGTCAGGATTGATTGAATAGTCCATGCACTCTTCGTACAATTGAGCTGCCTTTTCAAAGTCTCCTTTCAGATAATAAGCCAACCCCCAATGATACCAGATGTTGAATTGTAGGCTTGATAGGGGAATGTTTAATTTATTAGGCAAACCATCCGGCTCGATCTCGATATCTCTTCCTTCCGCCAAGCTGGCCGCCTTTTCAAAATCTGCAATAGCCTGATCAAATTGACGGGTTGAAATGTAGCGATGTCCCCGATGTCGGTAGAGTTCAGGCGCGTTTGGGTGCACAATCATGCCTTCCGTGAACACTTTGATGGCTTCTTTGTATCTACTCAAATAGGCCAGCCGTCTGCCCAACCAGATGATATTGTCCAGGTTTTGAGCATCTGCGTCAAAATTGCCTTGAGCTATGGCTAGCAGACTATCCTTTTTCTGTTGACCAGCTGGAGATTCTGGTGGAGGAAAAAGGTCCCGGCCGTCCAGGGAGATGGCTTCCGGTGTTTTGGTTTCCGTGGGTTCCTCCGTGGCAGTTGATGGGGCATCAGTGGGGCCACAAGCATAAAGAAGGGCCAAGAGGCAGCAGACGAGGAGGTAAGTAGCTTTTTTCATACGAATGTGATTGGTGTTGGAATAGGACCTTGCCGGAAAGAAATTTAGGACAAGGCAACCCCTTGAGGGAAATCTATCGTCAAGATAGTAAATCAACATTTTAACAGAGAAGCTATGAAAACTTTTGTTTACTCATTTTTATGCCTGGCCACTTGGGGCCTCCTTAGCGCTTGCGAAAAAGAATCCTACGTTAGGATCGGTCATACCTTAGATGGGCAGTATCTCCAAGCTGAAGTCAATGGAGAGGACGTATACTTAGCCACCCTTCTTGGTAATAGTTTTGGAAACATATACTACTACGCTGAGTTACCGAATAACCCCTTACCATTGGATCAACTCAATTTGATCCGCCAGAGTAGGGATGGCAAGACGGCCATGCATATCTATGTTTCTCAAGGAAGACTTTTGCAGGATGAATATCCCCTGATTTTTGAGGAAGGAGTACACGAAGGCTACTGCCGTCAAGTTGAATTGCAATTCTACGAAAACTATGGCACTTCCAAGGAGGTCAAATATTGTGGGATGATCAATATGATCATCGAGTCCTGGGATGACGAAGGCTTCTTGGTCGGCACCTTCGATGGTATTGCGCGAGCCAAAGGTAGCAGGTGGAAAGAGCTCAAAAATGGATCCTTTAGAATTAGGGTAGAACATGATAAGCTTTAAAGTGCAGGAAGTATGTGGAAAATAATCTTAAACCCCTTCAACGCCCATAGGTTCAACCAACCAATATGCCGATAAAACAAGAAGAACTAAAACAAGTAATTCAGGATTGCCGCCGAGGACGGCGATCAGCCCAGAAGCAGCTGTATCAGCATTTCTATAGCTACGGCTTGACCGTAGCCCTGCACTATGCGAAAAACCGAGAGGAAGCGGAAGAAATGCTGCACGATGGCTTTCTAAAAGTGTTCGACCGCATCCAACAATACCGCTTCGAAGCTCCTTTTAGATCTTGGTTTAGACAGATCATCATCCGGTCAGCCATAGATTATTTCCGAAAGCACCACAAAGCCAACAAAGAAGCCCGCCTGATCTCATTGCCTACCGCCAATAAGATCGAGAATGAAGCTATTAGGAAACTGAGCAAGGAAGATGCTTGGAAACTATTACAGGTGCTTCCCCCTGCTTACCGAATGGTATTCAATCTACACGTTATGGAGGGGTATACCCATGCCGAAATAGCAGAGGAATTGGGTGTTAGTATTGGGACGTCTAAATCAAATTTATCCAAAGCCAAGCAGAAGTTGCAGCGACTGATGGGACCATTCTTTGAGCTTGGCCACAAAAAAGCAAAAGCATAATGAGCGATAATATGGAACATATTGCCGATTTTTTCAAGGAGAGCGGATACCGCGATCGGCATTTCGAAGTAGACCAGGCCGGATGGGATCGCCTGGCCACGGCATTAGATCAAAAGAAGAAAAGACGCTGGCTACCGTTCTGGTGGAGCTTCGCAATTGTCTTGCTAGCCGGAGCAGGATTAGGACTTATACTCAGCCAACCCTCAGAAAGCTCATTGGTCAGCGAGGAGGAGGCAGTAATTGATGCTGCGCCGATAGCGTCTCATGCGACGACACAACAGCTTAAGTCAGGTCCAGGTGAAGTTCAGACCCAGCAGAAGGCTGAGGTAGTGGCGCCAGCGGACCAGCTTACCGGGACTACTCAAGAAACGCACTCGAAAATTGCTGTGGCCAGTCCAAGCTCCACCACACCAGCTGGAGTGGTTGTGACAACCACCGAGCCCCAAGGTACCCCTGCAAACTTGAGCAAGATTACTACATCTGTTGGTACTTCTGAAGAAGTCAATACCGAGAATACGTTCGATCAAGTGGAGGAAGAGACGCTCAAAGCAGAGGTAGCACCCGCTGAGTTGGCTGGAACTCCAGTGATCACGCCCACTCCAGCCTTACCAAGTATAGCAGTAGAATCAAAAGGAGAGACAACCGTTCAATCAACGACCTCCAAAAGTGTGGTACAAACCAGTAGCCCGAAAAAACGATCAAGTCGTAAACCTTACCTACGTTCTGCTCCTTCGAAACCAACTAAAAGTCCTATGACTACTATGCAGACGATGTTGGGCGCTCCTGTTTATGGATCAACTATTCTTGGAGAAGAGATCAATGCTTGGGAGCGTGAAAGGATCAGTGGTCGATGGCAGGCAGCATTTGGTGTCGGAACGATTCCCGCCAGCTACCAAGGGGTTCTGCTTTACTATAGCACAGAGGAGATGGTAGACGCATTTAAAGGAGCCATTACGAGGCCTGATGGCAGTGTCCTTGATTTCTATACAGACGGTACGACAACTGCTCGGGGTAAGGTAGCCCAAAACTTCAACTTCTACCGTTTTGCAGTATATCGAGACCTGGGTAAAGGCTTTGGTATCAAGGGGAGTTTATTGATTGCTACCATCAATGATAAAACACCCAGAAGCTTGATCAACCAGATCCCCAGCAGACCCGATGTGGTTTATTTTACCAATAATAGTCGAAGCACCAATCTGTTGGCAGAGCTTGGACTGCAATACACCTTTTTTCGCCGACAACGTTTTCAGCCCTATATCGGCCTGAGCGTCTTCAACGTAATGGCCAATACCTATCGAAACGAGTTACGGTTTGTCTGGCCTAGCATGGGCATCGATGAGGTGAGTACAGCTACCAGCACTACTTCCAGTACTAATTTTCCTGGTTATTATTTTGAATTCGGAATGCAGTATTTGCCGGCTCCAAATTGGAGCGTAGGTCCCAGCTTCATCATTACTGGTACCCCATTTGTCGAACCACAATTTGGTTTAGGACTGGAGGTGAGGTATCGTTGGTGATTGGTGGTTAAATAGAGGTTTAGAGTTATGAGTTGGGAGATGTTTAAGGTTAATGAGTTGAAAGTTTAAGGGAGCATTTGAAATCAAAAAAGCGATTGTCCTGCAGACCCCTTAAACTTTCAACTTTATCCTCTGAACTCTAAACCTTTAACTATTTATTGAGCCAGGCTTTGAAGCTTCTGGTATTCGCTGAACTGACCACGATATCGCGGCTAGCACTGGGTTTGAGATCCACTTTAACCCGACTCTTAGACATGGAAGTAATCTTTTCGATCGATTCGAAGTGAGCAATGAAACTGCGGTTTAGTCGGAAAAAAATACTGGGGTCTAACAATTCTTCCAGATCAGCCAGTTTATAGTCGATGATGTATTTGGTACCGTCCTTGCGGTTTAAATAGACATAGCGATCTTCTCCTTCAAAGTAGGCGATGTCTTCGATCTTCACGCTGAGTATCTTATCGCGTCTGGACACGACAAAGCGCTGCTGATACACTTTATCCTTTTCATTGATGATCTCTCGGATCTTTTCCACGTTCAGCTCCTGCTGGGGAGCCTGAGTGCTTCGGTATTTGTCTAGGCTTTGGGAGAGTTCTTCTTTCTCTATGGGTTTTAGAAGATAGTCTACACTGTTCACCTTAAAGGCCTTCAGCGCGTATTGGTCGTAGGCGGTAGTAAAGATGATAGGGGTGGTCACTTTGATCTTTTCAAAGATCTTGAAGCTTAAGTCATCAGCAAGGTGGATGTCTAAGAAAATGAGATCAGTCTCGTTATTCGTCAGCCAGTCTACCGTCTTACTAACCGTATCCATCTTGGCTTGGATATCCAATTCTGGGTCTAGTTCTAAGAGCAACTTTTCGAGATTGTCCCGGGCGTGTTTTTCATCTTCAACTATAATAGCTCTCATAATAGGGTAAGGTTTGGGTATTTAGGGTATGATGAAAACTAAAGGAGATCATCATTTGAGTATTGATACCTCAAAGCTATCTTCAAGTACCTGAAATGTACAACTTTTGGGAGTGAATTGGGTAATAGCTGTAGTAAAATGGTAAAGTAGACTCCTTGAATGAGGGTTTGTAGAAAGGTTCTTCCTTTATCAGTGGCGTACTTTGCCCCTGGTACGACCTTAATCTTCCTCCACCAACAAGGGAAGTCGCGTTACATATTGTTCCCCTTCTTGACCAGTGAATATTTGTTGTTTCGCGATCATCTCATAGCGTGCCTGCAGATTGGCCAAGCCAATACCTGTTGAATCTTCTACGGAACCCCGAAGCTGTAGATTGTTCACCACTTGTAGGGTGTCACCTTCGGTGAAAATGTGAATGGTGAGCGGTTGATCTTCAGAAACAATGTTGTGTTTGATCGCATTTTCTACCAGCAATTGCAGCGCAAAGGGCGGGAGGCAGCTCTCTTGATGTCTGGGTTCAATTTCGTAATTCACAATCAGACTATCAGCGAAGCGCATTTTTTGGAGAAAAAGAAAGGAATCAACAAATTCCAGCTCTTGAGAAAGAGGTATGATGAGCTGATCTCTCAATTCCAATACTTTCCGATACAGTTTAGCAAAGCGGGTAGTGAAAGCTACCGCCTTATCCGGATCTGAAGGAATGAGGGCAGCCAAGATGTTCATGCTGTTGAAGAGGAAGTGAGGATTGATTTGGTTTTTTAGAATGGAAAACTGAGAAAGAATATTTTCCTTTTCCATTCGCTCATTTTGGAGTTGTAGACTGGTTTTCTCTTCTTCTAGTTTTTTATTTTTCTTCTTGAGCATGTAGGTCTCCAGCGCATTCTCCATAATGATCTTCAGCTCATCTACATCCCAGGGTTTAGTAATATAGTGGTAAATCTTGCCCTTATTAATGGCATCGATAATAGCTTGTACATCACTATATCCAGTCAACACCATCCGGATAATGTCCGGAAATCGAACCCTCACTTGCTCCAGCAGCTCCACGCCAGTCATTTTAGGCATTCGCTGATCACTGATGATTAAATCGATGTTTTGCTGATCCAGAAGGTTGAGGGCATCCTGTCCACTTTGCGCCAGATGAACCTGGAAGTGCCGACGAAAAACAGCCTTGAAGGCAATAAGATTATCTTCTTCGTCATCTACGTAAAGGATGTGAAAAGGGGATGCCATGTTTCTATTCAATTATTAGGTGAAAGATGAGCTAGCCATCACCAAGCTAGCCTACTAACGCAGAAGTTGATCAGGCGAGAAAGTTTCAAACAAAAATAAGAAAAGAGCTGGAAAATGCCAGCTCGTGACGGAATAGAGGGAAAGCCACTCAACTTTTTTCTTGATCATTCCTTTTTATACAAGGTAGCATTTCATTTACTTTGCTACGAAATTCAAGAGCGGGACGCCAAGTGCTTTACATGTCTCCATACCAAGAACTGATTTAAGACTTCAGCTAACCGTACTGATCGTGAAGTTTAGCATCAGTTCCAAATCTGAAAAATTACTGAAATGAACACTAGATCAATTCTAACCTTCATGTTCCTTTGTTGCTTTGGAAATCTGCTCACAGCACAAATGGATCTGCCTAGGAAAAGCCCCAGAGCAAGTGTGTCCTACACGATCGCTTATACAACAGTTAACATTAGTTACTCTAGTCCAGCGGTCAAGGGCCGAGAGATATGGGGGGAGTTGGAACCGTACAATCAATTGTGGAGGGCCGGTGCCAATGAAGCTACTACCGTTGAATTCTCAACTCCTGTCAAGGTCGAAGGAAAGTCTTTGCCACAGGGTAAGTATTCCTTTTTCTTGATTCCTAAAGAAGAGGGTAAATGGACGGCCATCTTCAATAAAGTTGCTGACCAATGGGGCGCCTACTCTTATGATAAAGAACAAGATGCTTTGCGCGTGGAAGTGGGCATGCAAGAGTCAAAAGTAAATGAGGAACGACTGAACTATACAGTGGTAGAGCAGGAAATTGACCAGGGTTACATTCGTCTGGGATGGGGACATACAAGAGTATATATCCGTTTCCAATCTGACCTACTCAACCAATTGGAAACGCAATTGAATTCTGCCCTTTTGCAAACTTCAGAGGAAGATCGTTGGAAAACCTATGCGCAGGCTGCCGATCTTTTATCGGAAAGCAGCAAATACGGCAAGCAGGCTTTGGCCTATGCTGATGAATCTACCAACCTATTCAGCCACTCTAGCAATTGGTGGATTAAAGCCCGTATTCAGGCGGCTATGGAAGACTATCCGGCGGCAATAGAAAGCGCTAAGAAAGCTGCTGAAGCTGGGCAAGCTGATGAGAAAGATCGCTTTTACCGTAACTCCAAATCTAGAATTGAGCGTATGGTAGCAGATTGGGAGTCCAGAACGCGATAGAAAGCAATAGAACTGAAGGGGCCTTATGCGGGCCTACACCTATAAGAAGGGCGGTGCCGGTAAATCGACACCGCCCTTCTAGTTTTTACAACTCCATCAATATTCACTATTAGTCCGTGGTATTCAAGCGCTTAAACAAAGAATCGGCCAAGTCATTCAAATAATCCCAGGCTTTCCAAGGAGATAAACCAATGAAGGTGGCTACCAAGATGGAAATGTAGATATTGGTAAGGTCTAAATTCAACTCTGCCTCCCCAAAGGCAACATTAATCTTTATAAAGGATAGCACAATGGAAAGGAGTAGTGCCAGAATGGGAACCGTGAAGATGAGGCCCAGGCTATGATAAATGCCAGATTTGATAAACCGCTTCCGGAAAAGGTAGTAACCTGTATTGATGATTAATCGGAGCAAAGTGGCCATCAACGCCCAAAGCAGGATTTCCAACATTCTCATGGGGTAAATATCCCAAAAGAAATTATTGGGCTTTTGACTGCTCTCTTCCCGTATTTCCTTCAATAGCAGCTTGAGCTCTGCTGCGTTGCCTCTCTCAGCAGCCCTTTGCGCTTCGTCGATCAGAAAGAGGTAGGCTTTACCAAAATCGGAAGAGTCTAGCTTTTCCTGCGCTAAGGTATGCATGGCAATGATACGCATGGTATCCAGGGTATTCATTACGAAACTATTTCCAGGGGCAGCAGTGGCAGTTAAGGTGATCGAATCCGGAGTGCTTAGGGTGGAGTCCTGCACAACGGAAACCTGAACGTCGGATCCCAAAAGCATGCTTTCTCCTTCCTGATCCTGGTATTTCTCCAACATTTCCACCAATTTAGCTACCTGTGCATCTAGAGGGACCGGATATTGGATATGCCAATAGGAATAGAATCCACTCACTGCAAGCAGTAGAATGACCAGGGTGGCACCGAAGCCAATTCCTGCCGGTTGGGAAAATTGATCTCGGCTCAGCATTGGGATATTACTGAAGCTTTTACCTACTTCCATAGGAACCGAGATGGTGCTTTCATCCCGCTCCATAATCGCATCATCGTGATAAACAGATAAGGTATAATCACCTTCCGGGAATTTCTTTTCGTCGGATAGGTCTAAGGTGAATTCTCCGTTTCGATCGGTATCAATGAAGGTCGTTTCGCCACTTACCCCCTTTACGGGTTCTAACTTGACAGTGGCATCTACGTAGCGTGCATTACTAGTCTTGTCGTATACTTTCCCTCGTAGGGTTCTGGTATTGGCCATGATAAAGTTTTTAGCTTTTAATAGGGATACAAAGGAGAAGACATTTGAGAACTGAACACGAGGAGAACGTTGAAAGGCAATTTTTGGATACAGCCTGATCTTTAGATCAAGTTCTTAAATATAGCGAAATATCCTTATTTAGGGAAATAGGAGGTCTATGTCGGAGACTCATCTTCTCGAGCTAAGGCCGCTTTCAGTGCTGAAGGTTTTACTTTATTTAAGATCTGGACTAAGTGCTCTGCTTTCATCAACCCTTTGTCCAACATTTCCTTCATTGGGCCCCATTCTTGGATATCGTGCTGGATCAAATCCCTTTTCATGGCGAGATAAGGTTGGTCCGCCTGCAGCTTTTCTAAGATGAGGCCGATGGCGGTCTCCACATCTTGTAGGGATTTCTTTTGATTCTCTTCCGCATCCGTGATTAACTCACGAGTTAGCTTCTTGAGTCGATTTTGGACACTTGGATTAGCTACATTACCCAATTCTTCTTGGAGGACCTTTAACTCCCCCTCCATTTTGCGCATTCTCAGATAGCCCTTGATGCTTACGATTAAAGCAAAGAAGTCATTTTGAAGATTTAGGGCCTCACGTGTTCTGGCCCATACCAGCCCGGCTCGGTTCAAGCCATAAACATTGATAGATTTCTGCCCTTTCTGACTATCATTTAATGCCACGGCGAAAACCCCTTGTACTTGCCCCTCATCATCATAGCGCATTTCAAATTTCAGGTGTTTTGCCGGATCATCTACACAGGGATTGAGTAACAATCGACTCTTTTCCTCCTGCTGCACCTTGGCTATCATGTCTTCCCAGGTGTCATGGTCTCGAACGCGATCCGCTTCATCTGCTAAGGGGAAAATCGTAGCCTTTCCGGTAGCCGTTTCGCCGTCCCCATCGATATCCTCTTGGTTACGGCGGCGATTGCAGTCGATACAAGAAAGCAGGAGATTGTCCCAATCGGCGGCTAGCCAATAGTAGCCAGGCTTGAGCTCCAGGACCTTTTCCTTTCCGGTCTTTTCATCAATCTTGACGGCAGATTTGGGACGAAAATGCTCAATATCGGCTGGAGAGACGTGAACGAAGCTACTTTCGCAGTAGGCACACTTCAGGAAGAAATTGCGTTGCAATTCGCTGACCAGAGTGTCGTTCTTATAGAAGGAGAACTTTCCATAAGCTTGTAGCTTAAGTCCTAGCTCCTCGACCTGCTCCTTGGCCGTTTTGAGTAGATTGGCGTTGGTGCCCTGTTTTTCCAGCTTTCTGGCTAGCTTTTTAACGCTTGATTGGAGTCTTTTGAGTAAAGGGTATAGGGTGGCATATTCCTGAATATGTCCAGCAGGCTTGTTTCCCTTCCTTGTATTTTTGATGTTATCAACAACTTCCGTGATAATTTCCTGTGTATCGGTTTCTTCTGCTTGGAAGTGAAGCTTCAGTTTTTCGATCAATTGGTCGTCTTCCAATAGTTTAACTTTAGCACGAATAGCTTGATTACACCGCTTAATCTCATCAATGTAATGTGTGATGGCCGCATCTGCTTCGTTCTGCGCTTTTTGTAGAAGATCTGTATCTAAGACATCTTCCTTCTTGGGCTTCGGTATCTGGATCATGGCGCTTTACTTTGACAGCATTAATTATTGATCTGAAGAAGAGGATAAGACCTTATCCCAAGTATCGATAATCTTCTTTCGATCGGTATCTTCTATTTTCTCAAAGATGTCTTTCTTCGATTTCGCCAATGCAACCTTATCCTCGATCAATTTGTACTCGACTTCTTCTGTTATGGTATTGCCCAGTTTTAGGTTGGCGCCTTCCAACTCATCTTTCAGTTGCTTCAGTTTTTTCTGCCGCTCATCTTTTTCTTCCGTATCTCCCAACTCTGCGACAGCTAATAGTTTATAGTACTCATCGTATTTCTTTTCCACCTCTGGATCCATGATGGAATTCAGGCCGAAGAAGGTAGAGGTAAGCAGCTCTTGAATACTTAGTTGCTGCACGGAAGGAAGGCCTTCAGTTTGGATATCAATCTTGCTTTTCTGGTCTTTGTCTCTTTGCAGAACAGCCACTTCACCCTTCTTAAGCCCTCTTAGACAGAGCGGCTCGTGGGTGGTAATGATGAAACTCATTTTAGGAAAAGTCCGCTTGAGCGTTTTTACGATGCGCATCTTCCATCTTGGGTGTAGGTGCACACCAATCTCATCGATCATCACAATGCCTGCCACATCCAGGAGAGAGTAGGTCGCATCGCTGGACTCATCGGTGTCGAGGTTCTTCAGGAGTTCGGCAGTACCCATCATGATGTCAAGCGTGATGGCTAATACAGTCTGATACCCACTACTTAGGTATTTGAAAGGCGTTGTCTTTTTGGCTACCTGACCTGGGACATCTTCCTCCAGCAATAGTTGCTTTGTAATAGGATCTCGTGTTATCTCTTGCCCTTCTTCTAGCTGTAAAAGATTGGTCAATCCTTCTTTTAAAGGGAGGAAAATGTTCTCCGGCACCTGCTCATGATCCCCCAACCATTTAAATCCATTCCCCAGCTTAGCATTGGGATCAAAGAGGTTGCTAGTCCGTATGAAACTCTTTTCATCTTCGCCTAGGATGGTCTTCTGACTGGGAAGTCGGGTGGCCCCATAGGCCATCATTAATACCTGTGGTGTTTCTTCGTTTAAGGTGAAAGAACCACTATCCTCATCCCGAATAATTTCCAGTACAATTGGTTCTTCCCGATTTAGCAGATACACTTCTACTGTGGCTTTGGGTTGGTGAAAGCGGATGAAGCCATTGAGATCCAAATCCATAGATTGTAACTTACGCTTACCCATCAAAGTCAAGGCAATGGCTTGGGAGATGGAACTTTTACCGACGCCATTTTCTCCTAGAAGTGCCAGCCAGGGGCGACTGGTGTCAGTTTTTAATTGCCGAGTATTTAATTGCGTACTGGTATCGGGAAAGTCTAGGGTTAGACTTTCGAATGCCTTGAAATTGGTAAGCACCACTTTCTCTATCCAAAGGGATTTGG
>ENA-UENX01000182-UENX01000182.1-marine-metagenome-genome-assembly--contig:-NODE-182-length-33383-cov-3.442609_pt1 | contig 33383 bp, 17 predicted proteins | sample MGYA00237875_ERZ529327 | MGnify/ENA primary metagenome ERZ529327 (study PRJEB26372, sample SAMN05368347) | marine metagenome | biome: cultured habitat; feature: ocean water; material: water; isolation... | reverse complement strand
TAGCTACTTCAACGTGGCACAGGTGACTGATGCAGATCAGGATGACGTTGATAGTACCCCAAACAACGATGATGGGGATCAAAGCGAGGACGACGAAGACAATGCTGAGGTAGGACCACAGCAAATTGATCTAGAGTTGACTAAGACGGTAAGTGATGAAACGCCAAATGTTGGCGATGAAGTCACATTCACCATCGAAGTAGAAAACCTTGGCCCAGATGCGGCTACCAACGTGGCTGTAGAAGATGTGATTCCAGATGGATACAGCAATATTGGCAACATCAGCGATGGAGGAAACCTTGCGGGTAGTACCATAACTTGGTCTGGTTTTGATATTGGAGTAGGGGAAAGCATTAGCCTCACCTTTACTGCAGAAGTGAATGAACCTACCACAGGTATCAACTACTTGAACGTAGCTCAAGTGACCGATGCGGACCAAGATGATGTGGATAGTACGCCAAATAATGATGACGGGGACCAAAGTGAAGATGACGAAGATAACGCAGGTGTTGAACCCGTTCAGATTGATTTGGAATTGGATAAAGCGGTAGACAATCGACGTCCATTAGTTGGAAGCACGGTAGTGTTTACCATTGATCTTGTGAACCAAGGACCAGATGAAGCCACAGGCATTACGGTCTTTGATCCTATCACAAGTGGTTACTCCGATGTGCAATTGGTTGACTTCGACGGAACAGCCTTTATTAGCAATGCTGGTAATGTGATTTGGCAAATCGCTTCTTTGGATGCTGGGGAATCTGTATCCCTCAGCTTCAGCGCGACAGTCAACGCCACTGGCAATTATACCAACCTTGCTCAGGTATTCCGTGCCAATGAAGATGATGTTGATTCTACTCCTGGAAACGGCGTAGATACCGATAACGACGGAAATGTAGATGATGACGGTGGGGATGAAGACGATGGAGATGGTGTAGAGGTAGATCCGGTCCCAGTCATTGATCTGGAATTGGATAAGTCAGTAAGCAATACCACTCCAGATGTGGGTAGCAATGTTGTCTTTACAATCAGTGTGATCAACCAGGGACCAAGTGCAGGCAGTGGCATAGTCGTAACCGACAAACTACCTTCTGGCTACAGCTTCGTAAGTAGCAGTGCAGGTAGCGATTACAATGCGGCGACTGGTGACTGGAACTTGGGTGATCTAACAGTTGGAGAGACCAAAACACTAGAAATAGTAGCTACGGTGCTTGCCAGCGGAAACTACCAGAACTTGGCAGAAGTTACAGATGCCAATGAAGAAGATATCGACTCCACTCCAGACAACGGCGTAGATACCGATAACGATGGCGATGTAGAAGACGACGAAGGAGATGAAGACGATGGCGATGGCGTAGAGGTTGATCCTAATCCTATTGCTGATTTGGCTATCGATAAGAGCGTAAATGTAGAGTTTGCAGATGGCGGGGATATCATTGAGTTCACAGTGGCTTTGACCAACCAAGGACCGAGTACCGGTACGGGTATTGTGGTAGGAGACCAGCTGGAATCAGGATTTACCTTCCAGAGCGCAACGGCTACACAAGGCTCTTATGACGAGACTACGGGTGAGTGGACGGTAGGCACTATGGTAGCCGGCCAAACGGAATTCCTATACATCACGGTTCAAGTAAATAATCAAGGGGAATACTTCAATTTGGCAGAGGTGATCGCAGCAAACGAGGATGATGTAGATTCCACCCCAGATAATGGAGTAGATACCGATAATGATGGAGACTTTGAAGATGATTTCGGAGATGAAGATGATGGCGATGGTGTTGTGGTAGATGTAGATTGTGATCTGACAGGCGAAGTTGTAGCTGTTCGTTGTGACGATAACGGTACCCCATTCGATCCTACAGATGATATCTTCTATGCAGACCTTAGCATTACCGGATTTGGAGTGGGAACTAGTGTAGGTTGGACCGTCACTGTAGACGGAGCTCCGGTAGGTGGTGGTGATTACAGTGGTGCAATTGCGACTGTTGGACCATTCCCAATCAGCGGAGGAGATGTATTGCTATATGCCATTGATGCCAATGACACTGGCTGTCGTGTGATTCTGAGAGCAGATGCACCAGAGCCTTGTTCACTACTACCATGCGACTTGGAGGCAGCATTGACCGCTGTAGATTGCGATGATAATGGAACAGGCTTTGATCCATCAGATGATGTCTACTTTGTTTCTTTCAATGTAACAGGTAGCAACAATGAATCTTGGAGCGCTACGGTAGATGGTGAAACAGTACTTAGCGGTGAGCATTACAACCAGAACGTGACCCTAGGACCATTTGCTATCAGTGATGGACCAATTGAACTGGTTATCTCTGATGATGATGTGCCAGATTGTGGAGAAACTTTCACCGTTACACCACCTACGGCTTGTTCTGAAGAATGTCAGGTATCCATTAGTTTGGTTAGTGGACCAGAATGTGATGATAACGGTACGCCTGGTGACCCAAGCGACGATACCTTCTCCTTTAGCTTATTCATTCAAGGGAACAATACCGGCGCGAGTACTTGGACTAACAACTTAGGACAGACCGGGAACTTCGGTGAAGTTGTAAGCTACGGACCGTTCCCAATCGCCGACGGACCAATCTCATTTACTTTTGCTGATTCTGACAATAGCATCTGTAGAGAGTCGATTACCGTTGAACCACCTACTACTTGTTCAGACGAATGCGATCTTACCGTAGTCCTTGGAAATGTGCTTTGTGATGACAACGGCACACCAGCTAATCCGAACGATGATGTCTATACCTTCACGCTTGAAGTAGATGGACTCAATGCCGGTGATAGAGGCTGGGCCGCGGTGATCAACAATTCAGTGGTAGCTAGTGGAGATTATGGAGAGACCGTTAGTTTTGGTCCATACAATATCGTTAATGGACCAATCCAGGTAGATGTACATGATGTAGATGATGCTAGTTGTAGCGAGTCTGTCATCGTGACTCCTCCATCCGCTTGTTCTGAGGCGTGCAGTGTGGTAGTGTCTCAGGCTGAGGCTCCAGTTTGTGATGATAATGGAACAGCAGGGGATCCGAACGATGATGTCTTCTTCGTAAAACTTGAGATCAATGGTACTAATGGAAGCGGTTCTTGGAATGCCTATGCAGATGGGCAGTTGATTGGTTCAGGCTCCTATGGTACTACCCAAGAATTCGGACCTTTCAGTATTGCGGATGGCCCGGTAACCATCGAAGTAGAAGATTCGGCTGATGGAGAATGTAAAGATGAAATCACAATTATTCCTCCAAGTAGCTGTTCTGAAGAATGTAGCATAACCGCAAGATTATTGAATACCATCTGTAACGATGGAGGTACACCGTACGATCCAAGTGATGATACCTACTTTGCTGTAGTACAGGTTACTGGAAACAATACGGGAGCCAATTGGAGTTCACCAGAGTTGTTCCCACAATTTGCATCCTACGGTGGTACGGTAATCCTTGGACCATACAACATAAGTGCAGGAAACCGAGTAATAGAGTTCTATGATCTAGGAGATCCAAGCTGTACAACAAGCTTGTTTATCGAGGCTCCTGATCACTGCTCCGATGCTTGTTTAATAGATGCGGTTGTGATGGATGTGGTTTGCCAGGATCAAGGAACTGCCGACCCATCTGATGATACCTTCACTTTCGAAGTGACCGTTAGTGGCCAATTTAACTTTGGTAATGGCTGGAGAACAGTGGGTACGGATCCAATAGTGAATGGTCAGTATGGTGAATCCTATACCTTCGGTCCTTACTTAATTTCAGAGGGTGCAGTTGAATTAAAGATCGCAGATGCTCAAGATATTACTTGCTCTGTAGAACTAGATGTAGCACCACCTGCTACTTGCTCTAGTCCGGATTGCGAAGTAGTAACCAATGTACTTGATGTACTTTGTGATGACAATGGTACACCAACAGATCCAGCTGACGATACTTACACGGTGGAGATGAGCATTGATGTGGCTAATAGTTCTACCGCTATGGTATGGACAGCCTCTACTGCTGATGGCCAGGAATTGGGCACTGGACTATTCGGTTCTACCGCTACCTTCGGACCATTTGCCATTGCTGACGGTAATGTAGAAATTACTGTAGCTGATGTGGCAGATGAGGGCTGTAGCACATCCAATACGATTGAAGCTCCAGCATCCTGCTCCGAAAGCTGTGCCTTCGAACTGACGCTGGAAATTAGTGAGTGCGATGATCAAGGCACCTCAAATGATGCCTCGGATGATACGTATAGTTTCACTTTAGAAGTTGCAGGAGTGAATGTCAATAGCGCGGGCTGGATAGCAACTGCTAGCGATGGCACCGTAGTAGCTAGTGGAGCATATGGCGAGACAGTGGTAGTAGCAGATGTTCAGATCGGAACGGACTATGTACTAACCGTAACGGATTCAGCTGATCCTAACTGTGGTCAAGAGGAAGTGGTGATCACTTCGCCTGAGCCTTGTTCAGTTGCATGTGAAATAATCGCTACGGTATCCAACATAGAGTGTGATGATGTAGATACTGCTGACCCATCTGATGACACCTACGGTTTTGATCTTCTTGTGACCGGTACGAATGTACAGGGTGCAGGATGGATGGCTTCGAGCAATGGCGTAAATATTGCCGTAGGAACCTACGGTCAGATGACTCGCGTCGAAGGCTTGTCCATTGCGGATGGGGATGTAACACTGATCACCACAGATTTGCAAGGTTCAGACTGTACTTCCGCATCAGTTACTGTGGAAGCTCCAGAAGCTTGCTCTGAGTCAGATTGTACGATCGAAGCGATAAGCATTGTGGACGGACCCGTTTGTGACAGCGAAACTACTTATAGTTTCACTGTGCTTGTAACCGGTGAGGGAGCAGGATGGGTAAGTCAAGATGGTTCTATCTCTGGAGAATTCAATGTGCCAGTGGTAGTATCTGGTCAGCCAGCTGATGGTCAAGTCCAGAAGTTCATCATCGATGAGATAGATGTCGAGGGATGCACCAAAGAGTTTGAAGTGCAGGCACCAACTGCAGGTCAGTGTACGGAATGTGACCTGACAGCAAATATCACAGACATCATTTGTGATGACAATGGTACCATTGATCCATCGGACGACACCTTTACCTTTATCCTGACCGTAACCGACGGAGAATTAGAAGGGTCGGGTTGGTCTTCCACCGGTGACGAAGGGCTTACGGGCACTTTTGCCGAACCTAAACAATTTGGTCCTTTCAGTATTGAAGATGGTAATGTCAACTTCATCCTGGCCAGTGATCTAAATCCAACTTGTGAGCTTGCGGTATTTATCCCGGTTCCAACTACTTGTTCCGAGATTTGCGAAATCACTCCTGAAATAGCGGAGGTCATTTGTAATGATGCGGGAACACCTGATGTGCTGGACGACGATATGTTCCTCGTGAATGTAGAAGTGACAGGAAATGATGCGGCCAGTATGGGTTGGATGGCTGAAAGCCTGCAAGGCCAATCTCTAGGTGCGGGTGCATATGGAACAACCGGTATGTTCGGCCCATTCAACACTGCAGATGGAGAAGTAAGTATCGTATTTGTTGATATGGTTACAGGAGACTGTCGGGATACCTTGACAATTGACCCTGCGCAATACTGCTCAGCAATGATCGTGGAATGTCCAGAAAGCAATTATTATTGCCCAATTCTGGAAGAGAACACCTACATGATTCCTACGGATCCATACGATTGCGTGGCTACGGCAGAATTGCCACTTCCGGTAGTAACCGCGGCGGGCTGTGACGAAGGCTACGAAGTCCAAACAGAGTTGATCGATGAAGCAGGTAATGTGATTGCCACGATCCAAAATGGAGAGGATCGAGTGGTATCTGGCCTAGCCATCGGCAACTATACACTTAGATACGTAGTAGTGGATAATTGTGACTCCGCTGAAAAAGAGTTGGAATGTCTGCTACAGGTATTAGATAAGGAGTATCCTACGGCAATTTGTGTTGGAGATATCAATGTATCCATTGGTAGTCAAGGCGGTGCCAGATTAATGGCCAGTCAGATTGACTTCGGTAGCTATGATAATTGTGGCATTGCTTCGATCGAAGTACGACGCAAATCAATGGTTGACCCAGCAAGTTGTGAAACCTTGGCGGAACCTGTGATGTCAGAATGGGGTGAATACGTGGAATTCACCTGCTGTGATGCCAATACTTACGTAACAGTCGAGTTGTTAGTGACCGATGTCAGTGGCAATCAGAACACCTGCTGGCTAGATGTCTTGGTAGAGGACAAGATCAAGCCGATCGTCTTCGGACTAGAGGATATGGCAGTAGATTGTGATGAATTACCAAGCGACTTCGATCCTAGAGATTCTACACACTTGGTGAACTTGTTTGGCGAGGCTCGAGTCTTTGACAACTGTGATGCACAAGTGATCGAAATGGATCCTATTCTGGACATTAGTGATTGTGGCAGTGGAACCATTACTCGTCGCTTCAAAGCGGTTGATCAGGTTGGAAATGAATCCGTGGAAGTGTTCACGCAAGTGATCACACTTTCATACAGCTTGAATTATGAGATTGAATTCCCTGAAGATGTAGAGACGGACTGAACAAACTGGGATGTGACTCATTGACGGTAAGCTACGTGGATGAATTCTTGCCAATCGAAGGTGGAGAATGTGCCAATGTGGTACGAACTTATCTAGTAATTAATCACTGCGAATGGGATGGTCAGTCTGATCCTGTTGTAATTAGCAGAGATGAAGATTGTGATAACCTGGAAGGTAATGAAGGAGTGGTTGTTATAGTAAGAGAAGATGGAGCCTTTGTAGATCGAGATAATGACGAGAACAATGGCCTTCCACTAGCAGGTACCAAAGGAGACAACTGCGACAATACCACCAATCCTGATGGCTATTGGAGAACAGTGGTTTCTACTGGCTACTGGCAGTACAGTCAGCGAATCAAGATCTTTGATACAACGGCACCAGCCATTGACTTTACCGAGCCAGATCCAGTATGTACGGAGGAACTAGACTGTGAGCCAGTCGTTACTTATCCATTTACCGTGATGGAAAGTTGCTTGACGGATCAGTTGACGTTCACACTCGAATTGGATGCTTTTGCTGATGGTACGATTGATGCCGATCTCAGCGATCAAAACTTGATCTCAGGAACTTATCCTGACTACGTGATCACGGGATCATTCCCAGTAGGCAACCACCAGTTTGAGTTGACGATCGAAGACCTTTGCGGCAATGTATCCAATGTTAGTATGCCATTCTCTGTGGTAGACTGCTACGTACCAGATCCGAACTGCTTCGATGGCTTTGAAGCTGTGCTTGAGGCACTTGATGCACCAGCAGATGTCGATGGAGACGGAATTGTTGATGAAGCGGCGGTGACTGTGTTTGCAGCAGAGTTGGCTTCCTGCAATGTAGAAGACTGTTCAGCTCCATTGCGCTTCTCTGTTAATAGAGTAGGGGAAGTAGCCAATGTAGATCAGACAACGCTGACATTGACCTGTGAAGATCGCTATCGCATTACGGTAGAGGTTTACGTCTGGGATAACGCCTTCAATCCATATGCTGTTCAGCCAGATGGAACAGTAGGTGGACCAAATTACAAGTACTGCACAGCAGAAGTAATTCTACGTGATCCAAACGAAGTTTGCAATGATTGCGAAGATGATCTATTGCTAGAAGGTAATGTAATGACGGAAGGAGAACAAACCGTTGAAGATGTATCAATCATCTTAGAAGGTCCAGTTCCAGGCAACACCCATACTGTTTCTGATGGTAATTTCGAGTTTATCGGTATGGAAGCGAATGGTACCTACACGCTACGTCCATTTAAAGATGGAGACGATCGCAATGGTATCACTACGCTAGATGTTCTGTTGATTCAGGCTCACTTATTGGGTGCGAATACTTTAGATACGCCTTATAAGTTGATTGCAGCCGATGTGAACAACTCTGGAACCATTACCGCAGCTGATATCCTTGAGCTAAGAGCATTACTCTTGGAAGAGACCGATGCCTTTGCTTCTAACACCAGTTGGAGATTTGTGGATAGTCAATTTGAATTCCCACAGGCTTCTAATCCATGGACTACCGAGTTCCCAGAATCGATCACTACGACAGATCTAACTAGCTGTCAATTTGATCTTGATTTTGTAGCCATCAAGGTAGGGGATGTGAACGGTACGGCTAAAGCGAATCGCTTCATGAGCTTAGACGATCGGTCCAGCCATGGAACCATGGGCTTTGAATTGAAAGATCAGCGATTACGAGCTGGGCAACGATACACTGTGGACTTCAAAACCACTGACCTGGCCAAGGTGAAAGGGTATCAATTTGGCTTATTGTTTGATCCATCTGCCTTAGCGTTACAGGATGTACAGTATGGAATTGCTCAGGCTGAGCATTTCGGGTTGTCACAGGCCGAACAAGGAATTCTACTGACTTCCTGGAATCATGAATCTCTTGAAGCTGCATCTTCTGTGGCCAATACAGAGAAGCCAATTGTGTTTAGCCTTGTATTCTTGGCTAAACAAGATGGTTATTTGCGAGATAACTTGGAGATCAGTTCACGTGGCTTGATTGCTGAAGCCTATGATCAGTCAAAAGATCAAATGGAGGTAAGCCTCGGGTTTGATACAGGGTTTTTCTTAGCTGAAGAGCCTGTATTGTATCAAAACTTCCCGAATCCATTCCGTGAGCGAACGCTGATCAATTTCGATCTGCCCGCAGAAGCACAAGTTAGGCTGGAGGTTCAGGATCTGCATGGCAGAGTAGTAGAGGCTATAGCTGGAAAATACAGCCCAGGTCAACATACTGTAGAGTTGTCTGGTGAGAAAATTCCACTAGGTGTGCTATACTACTCCTTGCAAGTAGATGGAGAATACGTGAAGACCAAAAAGATGATTAGAATTGAATGATAAGAAAAGATCATCAATGATAAAAACATAGTCTTCAATGAGAAGACTGGTATTATGAAGGGTTTTAAGAAGCTGAGTCGACTATGTTCGGCTCAGCTTTTTTTATGGTAAAGAAAAAAGTAGTTCCTTCCCCTGGGGTAGATTCCAGCCAAATACGTCCGCCATGTTGCTCTACTATTTTTTTGCAGAGCGCCAAGCCAATTCCAGTACCTTGATATTCTTTTTGATTATGAAGTTTCCTAAAGAGAAGAAAGATCTTTTCGTGAAATTCTGATTCAATTCCGATCCCATTGTCACTGATACTAAACTGCCAATGGTTAGGCTTGTCCTCACCCGCAATTTTGATCATCGGGTCGACATCTTTACGCTGAAACTTAATGGCATTTTGTATCAAATTCTGAAAAAGACGCCGGACCTTAGTCTCGTCCGCCGCAATCTTGGCCGGAATACCATGGACCTTTATTTGGGCTTTGTTCTCTTCGATTAGGCTATGTAAATCTCCTCGTATGTTTTCGATCAAAGTCTTGATGGGAATTTCCGTAAGTACCTGCTCCTGGGTATTCACACGTGCGTAGGTCAATAGGGCTTCAATCAGGTGTTGCATATTGTTGGTAGCACCTATAATGAAGGAGAGGAAGTCTTTTTCGGATTCGTTGAGTTTTGCTTCTGCAGACCTTTGCAGGAGCTGAGAAAAGCTGACAATGGTTCTAACTGGAGCCTTTAGGTCATGAGAAGCCATGTAAGCAAAGTTCTCCAACTGCAGGTTCGATTCTATGTATTTTTCTAGTTCCTGGTTCTTCTGATTCAACAGGCTTACGTTCTCTTGGATAATCTTGGCCTGCTCCATCTTATCGGAAATATCTCGAAAAGAGATCACCCTTCCGACAATTTCATCATTGATCCATTGCGGCTGACTGTACCTTTCTATTGTGCGCCCATCCCGGAAATATAGGATGTCAAATTTTATGATTTCTGGATCACTTGAAAAGCGGGCTACACTCTCCATGAAGGTATCACGATGTATCAACATGGATTGAGCATATTCGGCTACCAACATACGGTCAGCAGTGTCCATCAGATGTTGAGGAATCTGCCACATATCTACAAATTTCTGATTGTAGCGAGTGATCCTATTATCTAGGTCGAAGGCAAAAATGCCATCGGCAGTACTCTCTAAGGTTGTAGATATGAGAGCATTGGAGTCTTGTAATTGCCGTAAGAGTTGCAAAAACATCTGGGCAAATACGATGAGCTTGCTACCAAAAAAAAGTATGGCGATCGTGATATTGGATTGGGCAACGATCTGAATTCGTTCTGTACTCCATTCGAAAAGTGGATTAGAGGGCCAATAGTATAGAAACAAGAAACAGAACAATTGCAGGGCAAAGAAAAACCAGGCGGTAACCCGGTTGCTGATTTGGTAGATGAAAGAGCTAGCACTGATCGACAATAAATAAAAATGGACCTGCGCTTCCTTGCCAAAAACCAAGCTGACAACCGTAATGCCTGCGATACAAAAACTCAAAAAGAGCAAGGCAGCGGTATCATGTAAATGCCTACTGTTCAGGTACAGTGTAAAGGCACAAAGACCCACAAAGAAAAATATGGTTATATAAGAGGATAAATCGGCGACTCCAGCACCTACCGCAATGGAAAGCGCAATTAGTGGCAAACCAATTCCCAATATTAGATCAAAATTGAATAACCTAATCCTTAGCCGATGTAACTCATCGTACTCCGGAAGCACTCCTGTATTGGCAAGTTTTGAAATGCTAGAAAGCATATACCACTTTATTTTAGAACCAGTTATTTAGTACTACGAGTTAAAAGGAAAAGAGTTGTTGATTGTTTTTGTTCCCTCGATTTGTTTTTGGTTTGAATCATAAACCAGAGGTGGAAGTAACTTATAACATACAAAAAGAAAAAATATTCATTTTTGTCAAATTTTTAAGAGTTGAGTTCCTTTTTATTTTAAGTTTTGAATAATACAAGTATTTATTAGTTAGGGGTTTATGGTTTATTGATTGATTAATATCTCTCCTTTATTGGTGTGTTGCGATCGGTAAAATGTCCATGGTTATATTAAAATCTAGAAATATATTTGTGTCAACAACGGTGAAAAGAGAGGCTTACCAAATAACACCGTTTCTAAGCTGCACAACTAAAAAATTTCTAGCAAATTAGAAATTTCCTTCAAACCGATACCGAAAAAATAACATCAGTGTTTGGGTTACCGTGTTCTAACCATTAAAGGTACCCTTTTTTAACAGGCTTCCGTCAATCCCACTTCGGTGGGGCGCCAAAAAATTAAAGATTACTACTAACAAATTAGTGTAGCTACGGCTACACGCTCCCGTTTTTCGCATGAAACAAATACGCATCCAAGATCACCCCACCCCCCGGGGTGGTCTTATTTTTTGACCTACACCACACTAATTCTCCGGAATTAAGCTACTCAGCCAAAGTTAATGAAACCATTTTACGTTTAAACTTCCTTAAAAACCTAAGGGCTAGTAAGTTACTGGCCATTTACATCTTGAATTCAACTTGCGTTTGTCGCAAGTTGATGCCAAGGTCATTCTTTTCTCCATTGAATGCCTCCAGAGAAATTAAATACGATTAAAAAATATGTAATTTGCATTTTGTTTTATTACTGTGTATCTAATTGTAAATCAGTTTTATATGGAATTTATTGCTAGTTAAACTGCTGTTCTTGCGGTATTTAAAGATTGAAAACTGTCCTGGATTTTGATAGTATGGTACCTTAAATTTGTGCTGTACGTTTAGGAAACCTTAATGTTCCCCTCTTCTTAATTTCACAACCATTGAAGTTCAGTACGGACGACTCTAACGTTCGCCCAATACTGACACTAATATTTCTATGATTACAACTTGCCCATTACACGGTAAGTTAGTCGTCCCCTTGAACAACACTGGTAAGATAATGGCCGGTATCAGGAAGTCTGCTCTGATATCGGCCTTACTTTTTTTGGCGTGAAGGGTATCTATCTAGAAGTATTCAAAAAGTAATTTAATTGCTTTCCCTCCCTTCTATTTGTAGTCATAAGCTGTCGTTACTAGCTTTTCTTGACAATTTCTGAATGGATTCTTAAGCATTACTAAGACCTTACCTCTTGATAATTCGAGGAGACTAAGTTTCTTGTGAATTTTTTGATGTGTTTAAAATTCTGGTAATTAAAGTTTTAATTGTTCTGAGACTGTGTTTATGGCATTTTCACCTGGTGGGTGAAATGCAATTTTTGTCCGGGTTTTATATCGAAATTGCCCTTACCTTTAGGTTCTATTAATACCATTGAGAGGCACACATTCTTATCTACTACCAAAATTCTTCTTTTATATACTTAACAGGTCCCGTATCTGTTGATCTTATCAATTCGTCTTTCGGCTAGTAAGTCTGTTAGTTACGAGTTGATTTGTCATTTTCAGATGGTAGGGCTACAGTAAACAGTAACTAAGCATACGTCTAACAAAAGGTCTAACTCAAGCCAGTACAACACAAATTATACATACATGAAACAAATTTTCCGGGCAATTCCCCATAGTGCTCCGGGTATAGGTTCAGATGTATTGTGCATTTATTTACTGGTAATCTGCCAATTTTACGTGCCTATGGTCCTGGGGTCTTCGATGGAGACTAAGCAAGCATTGGCACGTACAATTATTACAGAGAAGGTAGGTCAGATCTCACATCTCGCACCGAACGATATATCCAGTGCTCTCAAAGATACCTGGTCCGGAATGGATCAGTATACACTTGTCATCCCTATGAAGGCTGAGCTCCCGTCTCGGGAGCCTCAGTTCATGGAACTAAACAACAATCTACGTAGTTTTTCGACGGGCCCATTCGACTGTACTGCAGCTTTTTCAGTGCCTTACCCCAACTGGTCAGGTTCCTGTGCCTTGCAGAGTCTTCACACAACGATAACTCATGGACAGTCTGGAGCAACGCTTGCTAGTATCCCGAATGGTGCAAGTCGATATGTAAGTCAAATTCCAGTAGGATGTCATCGGTTTCGCTTTACCATTAAAGATGTCTGCGGGAATACGCACCAGATAGAGGAGGCCTTTTGGGTGGTGGACGATATTGCACCCGTCGCCGTTTGTGTAGATCAACTGAATCTTTCCCTTAATGATGCCGGATTTGCCCAACTTTTTGCGCATGATATTGATGAAGGAAGCGAAGATAATTGTGGCGCTCCGTTGAAGTTGGAAGTAAGAAGGCAGTTCAGTAATGACAATCCTAGCTGTTCGAGCAGTAGTGCTCCTTATTCGAATTGGGCTGATCGAGTATATCTTGATTGCTGTGATGCCGGACAAAGGGTTTTAGTTGAATTGCGGGTTTGGGATGATGCCAATGGAAATGGTGTCCCCGGCGATGTGATTAACTATATAACCTGTGGTGATCAAACGGTTCAATGGGCAGACAATAGTAATGTTTGTTGGATGGAGGTACTAGTCGAAGATAAAACGCCTGGTCAATGTCTTCCTCCTCATGATAAGATCATTTCCTGTGCAGACTTGCCTTATGATTTTGATCCGAATCAAGTAGCCTTACTTGCTGATCTATTTGGGGAACCCCTAGTAAGTGATAATTGTGGTTCCGATAATTGGCAAGAACTGTCTCCTATCATAGCGGTAGGATCATGTATGGAAGGGACCATTACCAGACGATTTCAAATTGTAGGCGCAGAAGCTGGCGGTGGAAATGATCTTTGCCAACAAACTATTAGCGTGCTTCCTGCTCCTCAATATAAGATTCGTTTTCCTGCCGATGAGGCGGTGGTTTGCGGTGTGCCGGAGCCAGATACTATTGCCTTTGAAGAAGGCGCTTGTGATCTGCTAGCAGTAAGTGTGGAGGATGAATTCTTCTCAGCCTCTGGAGATGCCTGTTACAAAATCCTCAGAACCTATCATGTTATCAATTGGTGTGAATACGACGGGGAGAGTCCTCCTGTGGTTGTAGGAAGAGATGAAGATTGTGATGGACTGAGAGGGGATGAAGCCATTTGGGTTATAGTAAAGGATGGGGAAACCTTCTTTGATGCTAGCGCCGATCCACATGATGGATACCCTGCAGCAGGGACCAAGGCCCCTACTTGTGATGGGTTAACTAACCCGGAGGGACATTGGATCAATAGTTTGATCGACATAGATGCCACCCGAGATCCCATCACAGGACAACTGGACAATGGGCTTACCAATGATAGAATTCGAGACATTGATAGCCGCGGATTTTGGTCTTACACCCAACACATAAAGGTGTACGATACCTTAGCTCCCGTGATTAATGTGGAGCCTTATCCAGTTTTTGAGATACTGAATAGTACAAGCTGTGAGGGTGAGGTACAGATAGAATTTAGCGTATCAGATGATTGCACAGCGGAGGAAGGACTTGAGGCTGTTTTCTTACATAAATTTATCGAAGATATTGACCAAGATGGAAACATTACGCAAGCAGAGTTCGTAGAAGATAATGAGATTACTGCTGAGATAAGCGGTTCTCCATCCAAATACATCTACACTACTTCATTACCTGAAGGTCAGCACGCTTTATTGATCAAGGCTATAGATGGTTGTGGTAACACTGCTGTCGACCTGATATTATTCGAGCTAGTCGATAACAAAGCTCCTAGTCCGATTTGTATCAATGGTTTAGCAGTTGAATTATCACCCGTCGAAGAAGGCACAGATGCCGACGGAGATATGGATCCCGATTGGGGAGCCGCCTCAGTCTGGGCTACTGACTTCATCGCCAGTCCTGTCCAGGATTGCAATGGCCCGGTCATTTATTCAATAAATAGAGTAGGGGAGTACCCAAACTCCAGCTATATAGGATTAGTTGTCACTTGTGACGACCCTGGTAGCATCATTGTAGAAATACATGCTTGGGACAGCAATGGTAATAACGATTACTGTGAAACCTACTTGTTGATAGAAGACAATCTTGAGTTGTGTTACCCTGATCCGGAAGGCGATTTGGCAGGAGGAGTAGAAACAGAAGATGAACGGCCGGTCGATCTGGTAGAAGTGCGTTTGAGTGGTCCAATGCAATTGGATCAACAAACGGATGGACAAGGCCAGTATGCATTCTTGGATTTGCCAGAGGGGTATGATTATACCATCCAACCCTATTCGGATGAAGGGGTGAGAGAGGGCGTCACAACTTTGGATATTATCTATATCCTGCAGCATATTCTGGGAGAGCAATCTTTGGATGGACCTTATAAAAGAATAGCTGCTGATGTAGACCAGACTGGAACGATTACCACTTTGGATATAATACATATCCGCCGATTGATTCTGGGGATAGACGATAGATTTCAGCACAATAACAGCTGGAGATTCGTGGCGAAAGATTATGCATTTCCAAATCCGGCGAACCCCTGGGAAGAAAGCTTCCCAGAAGTGATCAATATTAACAACCTGGAAGGGAATGTGCAAGCGCAAGATTTTGTCGCAATTAAGGTTGGAGATGTTTATGCCAGCCCTAATCAATGGCAGGATCCGGCATTGCAAATCAGAAGCGAAGATCATCTTGAGATCGAAACCACTGATGCTACCCTAGCAGCTGGACAAGAACGGAATTTGACATTTAGGGCGACGGCATTGAAAGATTGGCTTGGCAGTCAATTTACCTTATCCTGGAACCCCAGTGAGTTGGAAATCCTAGAGGTAAAAGGCACACTTTTGAAGGAAGCCAATCTAGGAAAGCGGTTTTTGGACCAAGGAGAACTCAGTGTGAGTTGGAATCGAATAGGGAAGGAAAGGGATGATGATGAACTGATGCTCTTTGTTGTACGATTGATCGCCAAACAGGCGATTGAAATTCGGAATGCTATTCATTTAACTTCAAACCTTACTCCCGCTGAGGCTTATACGGAAGAAGGAGAAGTGAAGGTGCCGAGACTAGTCTTTAAGCCAGATGCAGATAAACAGAACGATTTTAGATTAGAGCAAAATATTCCCAATCCGTTTGATGAAATGACGACCATTGGGTTCCATTTGCCAGATGATAATTGGGTGAGTCTCAAGGTTTTTGATTTGAACGGTAAGGCACTGTATGGTATAGATCGCTTTTATAAAGCGGGTTTCCATAAAGTGGATTTACATCAAGAGCATTTAGCAGCTCGGGGTACCTTATTCTATACCCTGACCGCTGGTAAACATACTGCAACGAGAAAATTGATTTTATATGAGTGATAAAGCTTAGTTGACCTTTTGGAGGCAGAGGCTGGATTAAGTTCTGGTCTCTGCATTTTTTATGCCCGAGACCGAAAGAACGGTTTTTCTTTAACACCTTTTCTTCGGGTTCTACCCTGTCCAACTCTCTCTTCCTCACCTTCGCCTATTAGAATTGTAACGAATCTCCTACTATTACGTACGATTTTGAATTGAGAAGTATCACTATTGTCCATCGTAGTCAATGTGCATAGTGATGAGATTCGACCCCAAAAGTCGTTATCTCTCTCCTTAAAAAATCAAATATTAAGAGGGGGAACTATTCCCAGCGGTAGGATTCTACTAATGGGGATTGATCCAAATTAGAGAAGGACCTGATATATTGCGTATCAGGTCTTTTTTATACACATAAAGACAAATACGGAAGATTTAGGTAATGTATGCAATTAATAATTCCTTTATTGCCGGCGTTTTATTGATTTAAAAGTGTAAGACAGCACAAATTTGACCGAGGAGTTGACATATTAGATAATGGCATAATAACCAATAGCTTTTACCCCCCAAATCCAGACTTTTATCACCAAATAAGAAGGCTCTATCGTTTATCTCGGAAAAAAAGTAGAGATTCACGGCTTTGTCGTTCTGACCATTTGGTGAAAACTACCCCTTCCCCGACCACAAAGATTGCCGGAGAACCAAACGAATTACATCAAAGCAACACTCACTCCTTATTAAAGAAGAACCTGAAATGGCAGAAGTGAATATTCTGATCGTTCATGACGATCCACTTTTTGCGACTGAGACAGGAACAATGCTACAGGACCTAGGGTACAGTAAGGTGAAAACCGTTCGATCCGCTGATGTCAAGCTACATCTCATCGAAAACCACACTCCAGATCTAATCCTTTTCAGTCTTTCCTCCGCAAGCAGAGCGGCAGATTTAGACCAAGCGACTAAGCTGCATGAAGCCCGTATTCCTATGGTCTTTCTAGCTGAGCAGAATGACCAAGAGAGTTTCGAACGGGCCAAATGGCTAGAACCCTATGGTTTTCTTTTTCGTCCCTTCGACAAGCTTAACCTACACAGTACCATTCAGATAGCCTTTTTTCACAGTCATCGCAAACATCTGACCAAGCAATTGGTACAGGGTTGGCGGAATGGAGCCATGCCAAGCGATGTCCTTTTTGTAAAAAGCAACAACAAACTTTTCAGGGTCCGCTTATTGGATATCGTGGTGATAGAGGCAGAAGGAAACTACAGCATTCTCAATACTACACAAAAGAAATATGCGGTCAAGACTTCCCTTAAGCAACTCAAGCGAAAGTTAGCACCACAATTATTCGTTCAGATCCATAGAAATTATATCGTACAAATTCCGTACGTAGATAGTATAGATATTACTTCCGGGGAGGTCCACTTAAACAATAAAAATTATCCAATAGGTGGGAAATTCAAGAATGAATTCATCAGGAAATTGAATCAGCTATAGCCGTAGATTTTTAATCGCATATAATATATTTTAATATTTAATCTTAATTTCTTATCTTCGGTGAACAACGCGTTCGTCTACCCTACATTTTAAGGACATCTAGAAGCACATTTTAACCAATTGTAAGGCAGCTTGGACTTCCAACTGGATACATTGCTATCCCGTCCATTGATTTGAACAGAATTCGCGACTGTTCAAGTGCTGCTGTATTGTATTTAGATGACTTAAAATCATACATCCCATGAACACATTTAAATTAGGATTAGCCTTGTGGCTATGCCTCTTACTACCTGTTTTTCTTTCAGCTAAGGTCGATATCCCTCTTCCCCCTGATTCTACCCATATCCCTGTATTTTATGCTGATTCTACGATATGTCATGCCTGGGTGAGTCTGCCGGTTTCCTTTGGTCCAGATTGCCCCGTAGCATCCTATACACCTTCGCTGCAGATAGACCTGGATATTCAAGATCTCGATCAGGACGGCCAGATCACTCCTGTTGATGTCATGGCTGATATCTCAAATCCGGAAGACTACTTCCTAAGACAAGGAGAGGATACCTTCTTTGCTGGCAATTTCCCCATTGGGCAGCATGTACTATACCTACATCCTAGTCCCGCTTGTAATGACACGGCTCAATTATTATTTTTTTCCGTTCTGGATACCATTGCCCCCAAGCCCCAATGTAAGTTATTCATTGAGGTGCAGATGGAAAGCGTTCCTGAAATAGATATTAATCAGGATGGACAGAGGGATCTGGCAGTGCTTCGAGTGCCTGCAATTGATTTATTAGATGAACGAGCCACGGATTGCACTGGGCAAGTCGCTTCAGGAGAAGCTCGGAAAATAGTTACTGATTATTCCGTTAACATCCTAGGGGCGCCAGTTGACCGCACCCAAGATACACTCGTATTGACCTGCCCAGGATCTACATCACTGGATGCATTCCCTATAGTACAGGTAAGTGCTTGGGATAAACAGGGAAACTCCAGCTTCTGCTATAGCCGTTTGTATGTCACCGGTTCCGTATATGAACGGAGTTGCAGTTATCATCCTGCAGCAATGTCTGTCGAGGTTTCGACCACCACAGGTGATGATGTGCCTTATGTGGATATTGAATTTCAGGGAGATCTGGATACTATCCTTACCACCAACGAAGATGGCTTCCTCTATAGACAGAGAACAGGCTTGGACAGCCTTATTATTAGGCCAACAAAGAATTCAAACCCTGCTCAAGGCCTGACCAGCTTTGATCTCGTGCTACTCCAACGTCATATCTTAGGTACCCGCCTACTCCCAGATTCTTACCAAGTATTGGCCGCTGATGTAAACCGAGACGAACGGCTTAGTATTAGAGATGCAATTGAGATACGGCGTGTCATATTGGGTATTCAAGATACATTTATGAACAACAACTCCTGGCGATTCTTTGAGGAGAACACCTCCTTTGCCATGCCAGGATCTCCTTGGGAAGAAGCTCGGCAAGCTGAGTCAATATCCATCAATGACCCATATGGAGATGTAAATATCGATTTCATCGGTGTGAAAGTTGGCGATTTAGATAATAGTGCCTTACGAGCTAACTAATTCCTTAACGAACTGATCCCTACATCCCATGAATAATTTTCGACTAATACATTGCCTAATTTTGATGTTCTGGTCATACACGATAATGGCTGATTCATCGTATAACCCACCGTACGTTCCGACGGACACGAGTCAACAGCTCCTAGTTTGTAAACCATACCTAATCGTAGATCTACCTTATATCGGTAATGTGGACCTTGATGGCGATGGTGTTTCTGATTATACCGGAGCAAGTATCCCTGCTACAGACCTGTTGGAGATGCCTATACTAGATTCCCTGGACGGCAGGCCTCTTCAGTATTCTATTAATCTCCTTGGAGATACTATCAACCAAGACATGGATAGTTTAATCCTGACTTGTCGGGACTATGCAAAGCATGCTGGGGAATTTTTTGTGGAAGTACATGCATGGAATCAGTCCTCTCGTATTGGAACCTGTTCCAGCTTTATCATAGCAGCGGATATTCATGGCGCCTGTGAGATTGATGAATTGGTTGTTGGAGTTTACGTAAATGCGGGACCAGGAAAGCCCATCTCTGATCTTCAGGTGGACTTTGAAGGTGATATTGATACCACACTTCATACCGACATATATGGCTCGGCGAGTTTGTACGAATATCAATGGTCGGCGCTCAGTATCACGCCAAGATTTGAAACTGAACCATTGGACGGAGTCACGGTAACAGATATAGTCTTACTCCATAGGCACATTATTGGTATAGAAGCTTTCTCAAACCCTTACCAACTTATAGCAGCGGATGTTAACAATGATGGAAAAGTGAGTACTCGAGATATTGTTGAGTTACAACGTATGCTTATCGGCATTCAACCGGATTTTTTAAACAATAGCTCTTGGCGTTTTGTCTGCTCGGATTGGGACTTCGAAGATCCTATTAATCCTTGGCTTCAAGGTCCATTTCCTGAGCGTAAACTACTGGAGACCTTCGCAAGGACAACAGTGGTATATTTTAGAGCGATCAAGATCGGAGATGTCTCCGGAGAAGCTCCTCTGTAAAGTTTTTGGGAAGCCTGATCTTGCTTACTCTTGGAGGGGCTGAATGGGTACAGTTTTTATATTCATAATTCCAGTGAATTCCTCTAAAATTGGTCTTTTATCAAGCCTAATTCTTCTCCACCTAATCACAAGTTGGCCGGTGATGGCTTCCCTGTTTTTCGTATTTAATGGAAATACTGCGTCCTTCCCTGAAATTTTGATACCAATCAACCTCAATGAAGTTACAGAATTTGCACTTGCCCTAGATAAGTAGGAGTCCACACAAGTAGATACCAGCTAACGGTAATCAAGATGGTTAGCACTAAGTCTGAAATGTCATCGTAATCCAAGGACTGATGTTGGTAAGGGATTTTCTACGACTAAGGACCTTTCGGTACGGCTATTTCGTGAACAAAGCAAGTCAATTGCTAACAAGCGTGGAACCGAGCTGAGACTGCTCTATTCGTTTATTTTTACTTGATACATAACAGTATTATAACAAATTTGGAGTATTTGTTATATTTATGCAAATGTCTTAGGTCAAAGGAATAGCTTTCTCTGAGCCTTACTTCTTCTCTTGAGACGTAACAAGGTGCTACTTGTCACCCTATCAAGGCCATTTGTCACCTTCCAAAAAAAAATCGTCATCTCGTTCATTACTTTTAGATCAAAGATTGAATTAAAATACGACTGCGGAGGATAGTTGTCGGCCTTCCCATACTTGTATGGGAGGTCGGCAATTTTTTTTTGGCACACTACTTACCACTTCAATACTTATCTTTGCGGCGTGGCAAGAGTTATTGCAATTGATTACGGAACCAAGCGAACGGGCATCGCTGCTACTGACCCTTTACAGATAAGTGTAAACGGCCTGGATACCCTGTCAACAGAGGAGGTAATTCCCTTTCTGGAAGACTACTGTGCAACCGAAGAAGTAGAAACAATCGTAGTAGGAGAACCCCGATATCCCGATGGAAGGCCAGCTAAAATCCACCACTTGGTTGTTGGTTTTGTCAGAAAACTGGAGAAGACCTTTCCCAATATCAAAGTGGAACTACACGACGAACGTTTCAGTTCCAAGGCTGCTGAACAATTGATCCTACAAGCTGTTCCCAAACAGAAGAAAAGACGGAACAAGGCACTAGTGGATAAAATGGCAGCTATACTAATCTTGCAAGATTATCTGGATCATTACCATTATTAGCAAAAGTATTCGCAAATTTGCACCGCCAAAAGCAAGCTTGAATTACAACAACAGAAAAGATGATTTTACCGATATATGGCTATGGACATCCCGTTTTGAAGAAAAAGGGAGAGGAGATCACCGCAGATTACCCAAATCTGGACGGGCTGATCAAGAATATGTGGGAAACCATGTATGGAGCAGAAGGCGTAGGCCTGGCCGCCCCCCAAGTTGGATTGGCCATCCGCTTGTTCCTAGTTGATACGAAGCAAACTAAGGAAGAGGGGAAAGAAGAAGAAGGGATTAAAAAAGCCTTTATCAATGCTCAAATCTTGGATGAATCAGGTGATGAATGGGCATATGAGGAAGGGTGTTTGAGTATTCCGCACATCCGGGGAGATGTGGATCGGCAGGGTACCATTCGTATTCGCTATCAAGATGAAAACTTTGAAACCCACGAAGAGACTTACGAAGGTATAGAGGCTAGAGTTATTCAACACGAATACGACCATATCGAAGGTGTACTTTTTACAGAGAAACTGAAACCTGTGAAAAGACAATTGGTACGTCGGAAGCTTGAAAAAATTAGAAAAGGAAGCATCAGCGTAAGCTATAAGATGAAATTTGTGGGTAAGTAATCACGATTCTCGCGCTATTCTTTTTCCCATTTATGTAATTGCTCCCATTAGCTTCTCTTAGTCACAACTTGATTGTCCTTACCAGAAAAAGTGACTATTTTGGAGGGTCAACTCCGGTTGGGGTTCCATCCACCTAATTTGTACTATGAAGGTATGCATTGCGGAGAAACCTAGCGTTGCACGTGAGATAGCCCAGATCATTGGCGCTAGGACTCGCCAAGACGGCTATTATGAAGGCAATGGCTATTGTGTGAGTTGGACCTTTGGTCACCTTTGTACCTTAAAAGCTCCTGATGACTATCAGGCCAGTTGGAAAAAATGGAGTATGCAAACGCTCCCCATCCTACCTGATGAGTTTGATATTAAGTTGATCACTAATAAAGGCGTGAAGAAGCAGTTTGGTATTCTCAAACAGCTATTCAAGAGGGCTGAAGTGGTCATCAATTGTGGCGATGCTGGACAGGAAGGAGAGTTGATCCAACGTTGGGTACTGCAAATGGCTAAGTATAAGGGGAAGGTATTACGACTTTGGATTTCTTCACTCACCCCGGAAGCCATCCGGGAGGGATTCCAACAATTGACCGACGCAAGTCAATTTGACAACCTCTTCCAGGCTGGCCGTTCTCGTGCCATCGGGGATTGGATATTGGGGATGAATGCGACCAGACTCTATACCCTGAAGTACGGAGGCTACAAGCAGTTGTTGTCTATCGGCCGCGTCCAGACTCCAACCCTGGCGATGATCGTGGAACGCCACCACGAAATTGCCAACTTCGTACCTAAACCTTTCTGGGAACTACAGACGCTTTATCGCGAGGTAGTTTTTAATTGTGAAAAAGGTCGGTTTTACAAAAAGGAAGAAGGGGAAGCCTTGCTGAAGCAGGTGACTGGTGAGGAATTCAAAATTGTTTCTTTTGAAAAGAAAAAGGGACGAGAATATCCTCCAAAACTCTTTGATCTTACCGGCTTACAGGTCAATGCCAATAAACGCTTTGGATTTTCAGCCGATCAGACCTTGAAGTTGGTGCAAAGTCTCTACGAGCAGAAATTGGTCACCTACCCTCGAGTAGATACTACCTATCTCTCCAATGACATCTATCCGAAGATACCAGGGATTTTGTCTAAGATGACCAACTACCAGCAATTTACTCAATCATTGTTGGGCAAGCCTATTAGGAAGTCGAAGAAAGTTTTCAACGACAATAAAGTTACGGACCATCACGCCATCATTCCCACCGGCATGCAGAAAAGCCTGCCGGTCAATGAACAGAAGATCTATGATGCCATTGCTCGTCGGTTTATCGCAGCTTTCTATCCCGATTGTATCGTATCCAATACCGTAGTGATTGGCGAATCGGCTGGCGTAAGTTTCAAAGCCAAAGGGAAAGAAATCTTGGAAGAGGGATGGAGAGTGTTATACCCGAAGCCAACCCCATCAAAACAAGCAAAATCAAAATCCTCGCAGGCCCCTAAGGATAAGGAAGAAAAGGAGGAGGAACTAAAGATCTTACCTAGCTTTCAAGTTGGAGAATCTGGACCGCACGACCCTTCTTTGGTGGAGAAGAAAACACAACCGCCAAAGTACTATACCGAAGCAACCCTCCTCAGAGCCATGGAGACGGCTGGAAAGAAAGTAGATGATGATGAGCTCAGGGAATTGATGAAAGCCAATGGAATTGGGCGACCTTCTACCAGAGCCAATATTATAGAAACCCTCTTTAAGCGTCAATACATCCGCCGCCAGAAGAAGTCAATCCTCGCCACTGAAACGGGCATCCAACTCATTGGAGTAATAAAGAACGATTTGCTTAAGTCAGCCTCTCTCACTGGGCAATGGGAAAAAAAACTACGAGAAATCGAAGGAGGAAGCTTTCAAGCGCCGCAGTTTATCGAGAATATGAGGACCATGGTCGCTGGGCTTGTCAAAGAGGTACAAGAAGACCGAGAACGCCGACAGATTGTGGCTCCTACTGCTCCCCAAAAGGCTAAAGGAAGCAGAACTCGTACTAAACCAGGAAAACCTAAAGGCCAGCCAGCTGCTACTGGCGCCAAGAAAAAAGCTAAAGTCAGTCCCACTGAACTTACCTGTCCGAAGTGCCGCAAAGGAAAGTTGTTAAAAGGTAAGGCTGCCTATGGTTGTAGTGAATGGAAGGCGGGTTGCAGTTTCCGTATTCCCTATTCCTACAAGCAGAAGAAGATCCCTGAGACGCAGGTGGTAAGATTAGTGGCGAAGGGGTCCACCGTGCAACTGAAAGGTTTTAAGGAAGGAGATGAAAGACTAACGGGTAAACTTTGCTTTGACAATGAATATGTAGTTTACCTAGAGCAGAAAAAGGACCCACCAAAAATTTCGAAACAAGAAGAGCAGGTGCCAAACCCGATTCCTTGTCCGAAGTGTGGAGTCGGTAAGGTCATAAAAGGGAAAACGGCCTATGGTTGTAGCCATTGGAAGACGGGCTGTACTTTTCGATTTCCTTTTGCCGAGGTTAGGCGAAAAGCAGGGCCCCAGCCGCTAACCAAGGGCTTGGTATGGAATATCCTTAAAGGGGAAATTTAATTAAGATTTGATGATCCGTTTTATCTCCACCCCATTTTTCGTCTTCACCCTCAAAAAGTAGGTCCCACTAGGGAAATTAGCTAAGGATAACTTGGTGCTTACAGGGGTGCGATGCTTAGCTAGCAAGGTACGACCATGTAGGTCGTATAGAAACATAGATTCTACGGGGGAATCTGCTTGAATCCGCAGCTCGTCCTGTACTGGATTGGGAGATATGGTAAATATATTGTCTTGACGATTCTCGGTAGCACTTACGGTACAAGACATATCTCCCAAGCGTTCCCAAAGTTCTACATCAAAGGAAGAGCTGGTCAGAACCACCCCTCCGGCCGCATCTCCTTGTCGCACCACAACAAGGTCTTCGCTAGGTACCACATAGATTTTTTGATCATTTTTGCCAAGTGCGGCAAATAGATCTGCCGGTGCCTCAGGGATCATTTCACGATTGATCTTGAACTGCACTCCAGGTAACTGGAAAGATGCTTGGCCATTTAACCACCAAAGGTATCCATAGGAAGGGTTTTCTTGTTGGGAGGATTGGATCATGGCATCAAAGTAATTTTGATCATGTAGAAGTGTATCCGCACCCCAAACTCCTCGATTGAGGGCAAGCAATCCAAACCTGGCCATATCTCTTGCTTTGCTGTAGTAGACATAGTTTAGCCAAAAGCCTTTCATGCCAATTCGGTCGCCAAGCCTGCTTCTGGTGTAATTGAATTTGGTCTGCCCAGCGGCGGTTTCCAACACGTCTTGCAAAATCCGGTAAGCAGAGTTGTGATAGGCCCATCGACTGTAAGGTGCAGCTAAATATTGGAAGCATTGCGGTTCGAAGCAATTGTTGGTGGAACCGGGAGCCTCCACACCATCATCCAGCCCTGAGGCCATGGATAACTGACTTTTTAGGGTAATAAGCGCCTCTTGTTCTGGACTGGTACTCGTCCAGCCAACACCCAAGTAATTCGAAGTTGGATCATCTATGTCAAGCAATCCATCTTCCTGCGCCATCCCATAAAGCGTAGCCACTAAACTCTTGCTAGCTGAGGCCCAGTACCAGACCTTATCCGCATCATGTTCTCCATAGTAGGCTTCCATCACGATTCGACCACCTTTTAGTATTAGAAAAGACTTAGTATTTCTTTCTTCCAAAAAGGTCTCCAAAGCATCCACCTTCTCCGCGCACCAACCAAGGGTGGTTGGGTCAATGTTTTCCCATTCATCTCCTTCTATCGGTGGGAAATAGGCGCTTTGTGCCTGGGTAAAGAGGGTGAATAAAAGACTCAAAGGTAGAAGAGAAATCGAAATTCGCATAGGTCGTTCTTTTGGGCATTTAAGTACTCTAGTCTAGAGTTGATACGTGGGGCATCGATATCAATTAGACTGTAGATCTATTGCAGGGTTTAATTTGATTTTCAGACCAATAAAAAAGAGCCATCTTCTCGGAAGAAGATGGCCCGCAATCAACAATTTATTCCCAAAATAATTCTTTCTGATTACATATAGCTTATCCTTTGGAGCCAGGCATCTTATCGATGGTCTTTGGCCCGTTGTTATTATATTCTACGTCTACAGAGGCCCCCATTTCGACGATTCGAACCTCCGTGCGTCGATTGTATTGGTGCTGCTCTTCAGAACAGGATACCCCGTCAGCACATTCATTCAGCAATTTGGTTTCTCCGAATCCTTCAGAGCTGACTCGCTTGGGGTCGATTCCCTTCTTAGCCAAGTAGTCCACTACTGATTTCGCTCTGTTTTTAGACAGATTTAGATTATAGGCGTCGTTTCCTCGAGAGTCTGTATGTGAACTGATGGCGATAGTCATGTCAGGATATTTGGTCATGATGCGTACCAGTTCATCTAGGTCTTCTGTTGCATCTGCTCTAATAGAGGCTTTGTCAAAATTGTAGTAAAGTTTGGAGAGACGGATCAGTGCACCTTCCTCGATCACGTCTTCGGTCAATTCAGGAGCCGCTTCCACGGGCACCTCTACCACCTCTTCCTCTAAAGTCTTGGTATCTGCCAAGTTTGCTTTCTGGATCGCTGATGGTGGGTCTGCAGAGACGAAGAACAGTACATCGTTAAAGTCGTGGTCGCAAACTGGATGTTCTCGGGATAGATCTTCGAAACCCAGAATTACGTTGTCCAATGATGGATTATATATAGATACACTATGCGCGCGCTTCTCGGCAGTTTTCTCAGTGTTGAAGTTGGCGTTGGAATACAGTTCCCAGTTACCTGGGGTGACGGCGGCGCGCCATCCGTTTGAGAAAAGGACCCAACCGATCCCTGTTCCAGGCTCGAATGTCCCAATCTTCACCTTAGAACCCGATACCAGCCTGCCGCCGCTGCCTGCTCGTGAGGCATTTGGAAAGATTATGGTAATCTCCTCTGGAGCTGGCTTTGTGGTCGGAGGACTGTCAATTTCATAAGTATAGAAACCCAAGACATTCTTGTACCCTGCCTCTTCATGGAAAAAGGTGACCCATAGAGAGGCCTTTTCTACGATCTGCAGATCAGAATCAAAAGCCCCATTGATTAACTCTGGTCGTCGTTCTGGTAGAGAAACTCGTTCTGGAAGTATAGTTCGTATTAAAGGGAGTACAGTGGAATCAATTTTCTCGATTTCCTCCAGGTAATTGGGAAAACCTAAGTCATCATATCCTCCCAAGTACTGATAAGATTGAGCACCTAGAATGGCTGAAAAAAGTAAACAAGTGAATGTCAGTGGCAAGAATAATTTTCTACTTCGCGTTTTGAACTGTTTCATGTCATATTTATTTTGGGTTTAACTGTTGATTACACTTGTAATTTGCAGGTAATATGAATGGATGGTCCTAATCTTTCGGATAATGGTTTGAATTCTTCTTTTTTTGGTCTATTTGAGCCCTTTAGTGGTTGAGCTAAACTTTGAATAAGTGGGAGCTGTTGCTATATTTACAAGGCTCAAGCAATAAATATCAAATTCTCACCCATTAGATGCATCAGTAGTTCAGTCCCTAAACTGAACCCAAAATCTATCGCAAATCTTAGTGTAATTGCAGGAGATGGAGTCGCTTGCAAGAGCTAAGGCATTAAATTATTGGTGCAAATCGCTAATTCGGTTTTACAGCTAGTAGAGTAAACATGGAAGAGAATGTAGGCAAGCTGAGAGCTGTCTGGAAGTCTTTCGAGCATAAGCTATCGAAAGATGAGCAGCAGATTTCGGCTCAAAAAATTGATGAATACCTGGGAGCAATTTTTTGCCCGGGACCTTTTTATTATTACCTGATGGACTTTTCCAAACTGGAAATTGTCTATATGCATCCAAGTGTAGAGGATATCTTGGGCATCTCACCTGAAGGTATAAACCTAATGGATCTTTCCTTTCGCATCCATCCTGAAGATCAACAGCATTTTATCAAGTGTGAGCAAATGGCCTCAAGCTTTTTGTTCAAAGAGATCGACGTAAGTAAGATTCCGCTGTATAAGATAAGCTATTGCTTCAGAATGCGAGATCGCGAAGAAAATTATCGTTTGATGCTACATCAAGCCTTGACTATCTCCGTAGATAAAAAGGGGAATATTGGTAAGGTTATCGGCGTACATACGGATATCAGTCACTTTGTGAGTGCCAATAATCATCGGATCTCTTTCATTGGTTTACAGGGGGAGCCTTCCTATCTGGGGCTAGAGGTGACCGGAGCAGAATTAGATTTGCAGTTGGAAGATCGTCCCTTTTCCAAGCGTGAAATGGAAATTATTAGGCTCTTAGCAGATGGCTTTTCCGCACAGGAGGTAGCAGAAAAATTATACTTGTCTTACCATACAATTAGAACTCACCGTCAGAACATTCTCCGCCGGCTGGACTGTCGCAATACCGTCCAGTTAATCGCAAAATGTATAAGGAATGGTTATATATAATTACGTCTTTTGAGGTATTTGGGAGGTCCTGAATTAGCTCTATTTTCGTTTTGCGATAGGTTTTTACGATGGAGAGACTGATTTTCCTGTCTCTTCTATGTTTACTTTACCAGTAGCTTCCGTCAAAAAAACGTGTTGAGTCCCTCTTTCCGGTTATTCTGTAATGCCAGAATCAGCTGTCTTTTTATTTGCTGAGCCCAATAATTGTTAGGAATAGGAAGGTAAGGCTTGTGATATCAATGGGTATCCCTGCCCCTCATTCCACTTCGTTTACTACCCAAACAGGTCCCAACAAGGGGCTATGACATCGGGATGGAATTCTGCGACCCAGGTGAGGTTGCTCAGACTCCTAACCCCAAAAAATCCCTTTCTAAAACTGGATAACTGCAAGGCCAGTAATTCAGAACGGACAACGACAAGGCAAACCCAGAAAGACTAAAGCGAAAGCAGGGAAAAATTGTCTCTACGGCTAAGGACAATGGAAGAGAAACTTATCAGCCTAAATATTGCCACGAAATCTTCGTGCGATAAGCTCAGCAACATGACTTTTGGTGGTCTGTCGCTGAGCTTTCTTTTTATCTCCTAGCAGTGAATAGTTTTCGTACTTATTTTCCGATATATACTCACTACTTGGTATATTCTTTATTATCCCTGAGGAATTCTTAGTACTTGGCCAGGATAGATCTTATCAGGATGAGTCAACATTGGTTTGTTGGCTTCAAAGATCTGAGGGTACTTCATTGGATCACCATAGTGGGCTTTTGCAATCTTTGACAATGAGTCACCTTTCACCACTTCGTAGAATACAGCTTCCGGTTCAGGATTAGTAACGGTAATCCGGTCATCCACGGCAGTAACACCTTCTACATTTCCTAAGGCCAAAATGATCTTTTCGCGATTAGCGTTGGTATCGGTTACACCATGAACTATAACAGCTTGTCCAAGGTCTACTTGCAAATTGCTAACAGGGAGGCCTAGATTTTGGATTTCTTGTTGCAGTGCTTGAGCTCTAGTTAATTCTACTTCCTTTACTTCTTCTTCTTTTTTAGACTTGTTGAAAAGTTTGGAACCTGCGTTTTTAATAAAAGAGAATAAACCCATTTTTGTGATTTTAAATTGAATGAAATAAAGAGCTATCCACATAAGGATCTCTAGCTCCCATCTTTTAGACAGGCTTTCTAGAATAAGTCACTTCAAAGTAAAGAGAAAATTCAGGATTACCGGCAAGTGGGCTGCTTTTTCTGTTTTTCTCTGGGATCAAAAGAAAAATGCCACTGGATTTTCCAGTGGCATTTTTACAAATATTACTTTATTGATAAACACCAAGCCTGCGGCGGGGTGCCTTCATATAGCAAACCTAGTCTAGAGATCAGAAGCTCCAGGATTAGCGTCGTTATAACGCTTCGTTACTTCGTGCCAGTTTACAACATTGAAGAATGCGTTGATATAATCTGGACGACGGTTTTGATAGTTTAGGTAGTAAGCATGCTCCCAAACATCAAGACCTAGGATTGGAGTTCCTTCTACATCTACTACATCCATAAGCGGGTTGTCCTGATTAGCAGTAGAACAGATAAACAATTTATCGTTGCTATCTACGCACAACCAAGCCCAACCTGATCCAAAACGTGTAGCAGCAGCCTTCGCAAATTGATCCTTAAAAGCATCAAAACTACCGAAGTCGCGCTCGATCGCTTTGTGAATATTCATTTGACCACTTGGCTCTCCGCCACCGTCTGGAGACATGATTGCCCAAAATAAGCTGTGGTTATAAAAACCTCCGCCATTGTTTCTCACACCAGTCGGGTGCTGAGATACATTAGCCAAGATGTCTTCGATCTTCATACTTTCCAGTTCGCTCCCTTCGATGGCAGCATTCAGCTTCTTCGTATATCCAGCATGGTGCTTTCCGTAGTGGATTTCCATTGTTCTTGCATCGATATGGGGCTCCAAAGCATCAAAGGCATAGGGAAGCTCAGGTAGTTGAAATGCCATAATTGGTTTTTTTTATGAAAACAGTGTAAGAATGAATGTTCTGTTATGTGTAACGCTAGTAAGAGAAACATTGTTCAGTAGCGTGAAAGTGGCGGGTAAGCATGCCCGACGCCGCGAATATAGGAGCTTTCTTCCGACCAAAAAAGTGTAGAACAGTTTGTACCGTAAATTATTTTCCTCTAAACCTTCCTTGCAATTTATACCGAAATATTGAACCCGCAATTTGCACGGAGCTTTATGCACACTTTATACTGTTCCGATACAACCCTAGACTTGCTAAAAATTAAAGGATTTTCCGCCGAAAGACCAAAACTTAAATTGGTTCTAAGTACCTTTGTGGCCGCAAATTCAACCCAAGAAAATTATGGCATTTAGAAAAGAAAAAGATAGCATTGGATATGTTGATGTCCCCGCTGATAAATATTGGGGAGCTCAAACTCAACGGTCTTCCCAAAACTTCAAAATTGGTGGGCAGCAAATGCCCATTGAAGTGATTCAAGCCTTTGCCATTTTAAAGAAGGCAGCTGCATTTACCAACCGCGATGCTGGGGTCCTTTCAGCGGACAAGGCAGAATTAATTGCTAAAGTATGCGATGAGATTCTAGCTGGAGAATTGGACGATCAGTTTCCGCTCGTAGTATGGCAAACTGGATCTGGTACGCAATCGAATATGAACGTGAATGAGGTCGTTGCCAACCGGGGGCATGTCGTGAGTGGAGGAACCCTGACGGACGAGTCCAAAAGACTACATCCTAATGATGATGTGAATAAATCTCAGTCATCGAATGATACCTTTCCTACAGCCATGCATATCTCTGCTTATAAAATCTTGGTGGAAAATACAATACCAGGTATCGAAGCCTTGAGGGATACGCTACAGGCCAAGTCCGAGGCACTGAAAGATGTCGTCAAGATTGGTCGCACGCACTTCATGGATGCGACTCCATTGACATTGGGACAGGAATTCTCTGGATACGTTTCTCAGTTGGATCATGGCATTCGAGCCATTCAAAATTCATTGGCACACCTTTCTGAATTAGCATTAGGGGGGACTGCGGTAGGTACAGGACTGAATACGCCAGCGGGCTATGCGGAGAATGTGGCTAAGTATATTGCAGATCTGAGTGGGTTACCCTTCATCACGGCAGAAAACAAATTTGAGGCCTTAGCTGCTCATGATGCAATTGTCGAAGCACATGGCGCCCTTAAGACTGTTGCCTGTTCTTTAATGAAGATCGGTAATGATATCCGCATGCTTAGCTCCGGACCTCGTTCTGGTATCGGGGAGATAATCATTCCAGCCAATGAACCTGGCTCCTCTATTATGCCCGGTAAAGTCAATCCTACCCAGGCAGAGGCCTTGACCATGGCCATGGCGCAAGTGGTCGGTAATGATGTAGCAGTGAATGTAGGAGGCATGACAGGACATTTCGAACTGAACGTCTTCAAACCGATGATGATCTACAATTTGTTAAACTCTGCCCGGCTAATCGGAGATGCCTGTCGAAGCTTTGATGAGAATTGTGCCAGAGGGATCGAGGCTAATGCTAAACGCATCAAAGAACATTTGAACAATTCACTGATGTTGGTGACTGCTTTGAACACCAAGATTGGTTATGATAATGCGGCGAAGATTGCTAAGAAAGCATATGCAGAAGATACCACACTCAAAGAAGCTGCTGTTGCTTTAGGCCTTCTGACAGCAGAGCAATTTGATCAGTGGGTTCGCCCAGAAGAGATGACCAGCGGCTTGAAATAGAGTCCCGATCGAAAGCAAAAAAACCTTCTATCGAGGATATATGATCCTGGAATAGAAGGTTTTTTTTTAGGAAATTCAGTGGGTGCGCGCACAACGCAATTTTTTGCCCTAACTACATATAACTATATACTTTAATGTTATTATCTGCGGTTTTTGTTTCTTACCTTTGAGGTGCTTTTAAGACTTAACTATTCCCCATTCCCTCTTTCTTACGAACCCGCATACATCCTCAGATTATCATTTGGCAATGTGCAAGAATTAACTCTCATATGAGAGTTCTAGCCCATTCATGCAAAACACTTTGTTTCTACAGCTATAAGATATGTAGATGGACTTAAACGGTCCGCATTTTGTATTACTAAGTAGTGCCAAGCCCAGTGTGTGAACTCTCTTCTTGATTAATTCGAGGTAGGACAACATTCACTCAATTAATTAAGTAACTACCCTGTATAATACCCACTGATCACTACGATCAATTTTTGAAAGCAATTACGTTTACCCCGCATTGGGTTTGGCCACTTGGTATTATTTCTTCTGAAAGTGCATCCGGTTTCTTCTAAGAGGAACGCTCTGTTGCTTGGCTAAGATCCACACCATTCACGGCATCTAAGATCTTGGGTTGCCCTTCATATAGCACCTCACCTTTTTCTTTCCTAAATTCTTCAATCCAAATACCTTCCCATTGATCTCCACAGGCGTTGTGTAGTTGCGCCCCATTTTTCAAAATCAATCTTCCGCCCGCTTTCACGGTTACTTTAGCCTTGGCGGGCAGAGATACACGACAACCTATCGTCAAGGATCCTCCTCGCTCTATCGTGAGATGCCCTTCGAGGTCTTTCGCTCCGCCCCATTGGATAGAATCCGTGATGGTGATAGTAGCTTGAGGATTGAGTTGACACCAGCGCTCTTGCAAGAACCTTCGAGGGCGACTCTTTATGTCAGCCATTCGTTTTTGCACTTTTCCGATTTGGCAGGGTGTCCAGGCATTTTGCTCGGCATTGTAATCCATGACATTGTTAGAGGTCTGATCCTTACAATCTGGTCTCTGATTTCTACTCCAGCAAGATTGACTATGCTTTGGTGTGTCATCACAACCATCGTTATAGGCCCAGGTATGCGTAAGGCCATAGATGTGCCCTACTTCATGATTGATCAAACTTCGAAAATTCCAACTTGGCCCGCCATCCTCTA
>ENA-UENX01000181-UENX01000181.1-marine-metagenome-genome-assembly--contig:-NODE-181-length-33407-cov-3.560886_pt1 | contig 33407 bp, 25 predicted proteins | sample MGYA00237875_ERZ529327 | MGnify/ENA primary metagenome ERZ529327 (study PRJEB26372, sample SAMN05368347) | marine metagenome | biome: cultured habitat; feature: ocean water; material: water; isolation... | reverse complement strand
TGGTAATCCTGCCGTCTTCATGGATACCTGTTTAATGGCACCGCCGATGGGCTATGTGACCAATGATTTGGATTGCAATGACGAGAATCCAAATATTAATCCGGCTGCGGATGAAATATGTGATGGAATTGACAATAACTGTGATGGGCAAGAAGATGAGTCCTTATCTTTCCAAGAGTACTTCCGAGATCAAGACGGAGACGGATTTGGTAATGCAGCTGAATCGATTTCATCTTGCTTAACTGCTCCACCGACGGGCTACGTTTGGGATAAAACCGATTGTGACGATACTAATGGGAATGTCTATCCATCCGCAACAGAAGAAGCCGATAATGGAGTTGACGAGGATTGTTCTGGCAGTGATTTACTGCTGACTTTTAAAGTGTACCCGAATCCTACCAGAGATCAGTTGACCATCCACGTACAGACTGATGGATTAGTGGTGGCAAATATCTATGACTTTAGTGGTAGAAAGGTCTTGACTCGTCAAATCATTATTGATCAAAATCGAGGTCAACTAGATTTAGGAGCCATCTCTCCTGGAGTATATGCCATAGAACTTCTCAAGGAGGGGGAACGGGTAATGACAACGCGAGTGCTACGGTATTAATTGGCAGAAGAAAAGGGATTGACCAGGCTAGCGTCTCGAGGCAGCCCAGTCAATCCTTAACTTAATAGGCATATCAAGTGATGTATCCTACGGGGGAACAGGTAGGAACATGTACTTTCACTTGTTGCTATTAGGACTAAATTACATGGTTCTATCCTCTTTGAATAAAATCGATTACGGTGTCTACCACCCTAGGCTTCAATAATCGATGACCACAGCCTTCCGTGATAACTAATTCTGGGTTTTCAAGCGCCGCAGCCAGGCGATAGGCATGATCTACCGGGGCAATTCGATCGAATTGATCATGAATGATCTGGATCTGATCAACCTGACTTTTCGTTAGATGCTGGGTAAGTTCCAGTTGATCAATATGTTTGCCGGATAATCGCTTGACTTCCGATTCAATGGATTCGATCAATCTGGGTTTTAATCCTAAATAATTAGCGAACTGATCTAAGAGTCCTTTTGGACTGGAAAAAGTGCCCAATAATACCATTTTGTGCGGCCTGGGACATTTACTCTGGGATAGCCCGATGACGCCAGCCATGGCACCGAGGGAGTGTCCTATAATAGCATGTAAGGGCGGTACAGTATCCAAGACTCTCTTCGCCACCTCGATGTATTGCAAGAGCGTCAAAGAGGTTCCCTTGGAGCGTCCATGTGCCGGGGCATCAATGGCAATTACACTATATCCTGCTTCGACTAGCCGAGGGATAAAGGCGCGCCAGCGGGTAGCATTGGTTTGCCATCCATGGAGTAGCAAGATTGCTGGGCCATCTCCCCAGACATACCCTTTTACCGAATACTCAAAGTCGGAAAAATCTAGTGGCCAAGCGTTTTCTAGCAGTAGCCGATCATCTACCTTCAGCGGTATACGTTTGGGGGTGGAGAGCAAGCCGAAGGCTAGTTGTCCACCGAGCTTTGGACTGAAGTCATGTACAAAATTGAGGGCTTTACCCAACCATCTATAATACTTGGGATGAAGCTTGCGACCAGCAGTGGTCCTTGTGCCTAAGGGAGTCGTTAGGCTGATAGAATTTGTTTTCATTGGTGTTAATGGGTTTGTCGTGTTGACCTTTGGTTTTTTACACCGCAAAGTTGCTCAACAAACTGCCTACGCACCAGCTGAAAAACTGCTAAAGGAAAACTTGGTGGTTTTCCACGACTTGATCGAACCTAACGTCAGTCAATTGTTGGCGGCTGGAGTTACCCCTTTGGCGTCATAGGGTATCCAGACGGTCATAAAGTCCTTCCCGCGATTGGCCCAGGCATAGTAGGGGATAGCTTTGAGAGAAAGTGGGCTGGAGGTGATTTCACTCGTGCTTTTTTGCTCAAACAGCAGGCCTTTAAGTTGAATGGTTTGGACGCCCGATAGGAGGTCTGGTTGGAAGGAAGAACGCACTGGCGCGTTAATATCCATTTGCATATGCAGGACACGTTCGTCTTCTTGATCTTGTCCTTCCAAGCAATAGACCATTGGCCCGCGTTGTAAAGCGGCCTTATAAGCATTATTCTTCACTTCCGAATGAGCTAGTACTCTACGTACTGGCATTGGGAAATATAGGCTTACTTTATCGCCTATATTCCAATTGCGCTTGATCTGAGCATAGCCCTCTTCAATCGGCAATTCCACTTCTAGATCATTGATCTTGATCTTGATTTGATCTCCATTCCTATCCATAAAGCGATACAAGTCACTTGCTATAGCTTGATTTTGTGTCCAGCCTGGAATTCGGAACTTAAAAGTCTGAGCTGCGGTAGTGGTAGTTTCTACCGTGATGTCGATTTGGCCATCCCAAGGATAACGTGTCTCTTGTTTTAAGGTAAGCTGTCCACCTTTCAAAGGCAGTGTGGCTGTCCCGGCTATATAGAGGTTGAAGAAGACTTCATCGTCCCTAAAGGCATATTGGTAGGCGGGGATGGATGGGATAAAACGCGCCATGTTGGAGGGGCAGCAGGCGCAGTTAAACCAAGGGCTACGCGCTTGATCTTTATTTGCTTCTAGCACATTTGGATAAAAGAAACGATCTCCGGAAAGAGATAACCCTGAACTCAAAGCATTATACAGTGTTTTTTCCAACACATCAATGTATTTCGCCTGCCCGTGCATGAGGAAAAGTCTATGATTCCAAAAGATATTGGCAATCGAAGCACAGGTTTCACAATAAGCATCTGCATTAGGTAGGTGATAGTCCTCCGAAAAACCTTCATTTTCTCCCGTAGATCCAATCCCGCCCGTCACATACAGTTTCTTGCCTATCACGTCTTCCCAGATACGGTCAATGGCCTTTACATAGGCTTCATTCCCGGTGAGGGCAGCAATATCAGCCATGCCCGCGTACATATAGCCCGCTCGGACAGCATGCCCTACGGCATAGGACTGATCCACGACTTTTGCATGTGCTTGACTGTATTTATCCCCATCAGGTCCTCTCACGTCCAAAAAGAATTGTGCTAATTTGAGATACTTTTCCTCTCCGGTAATTCGGTATAGCTTTGCCAATCCGATTTCGATGACTTGATGTCCTGGTGGCCTTTCTATTTTCCCCCAACCAAATTCGCGATCTACTAAGTCCGCATTTTTCAAGGCTACATCTAGCAAAGTTCTTTTGCCAGTTGCCCAGTAATGAGCTGCCGCCGCTTCATAAAGATGCCCCACATTGTATAATTCATGACTTAGATCGTGGGTGAGTTCCCAGCGCTGGCCGCCGGCCCATTCGTGAGCTGAATCTGGATCGATGGTACGGTTGGAATAGAGGTATCCGTCCTCTTCCTGAGCCGCTATAATGATCGAAATGATTGAGTCAATGCGATGCTCAAGGACAGGATCAGCCTCAAGCTGTAAAGCATATGCTGCCCCTTCTAATACCTTAAAGACGTCTGAGTCATCGAAAGGGTACTGGGTACAAAAACCACCTTCTTGTTGGTCTGCTGCTCTCCTAAAATTATTGATGCGACCTGTTTCTTCACATTGTTGTAAAGTATAATCTAGTGTGATGTGCTTATGCTTTAGCAACCTTGGGGCCCAGAATTCATCCGTAAAACGAACTTCGGTGAAAGGCAGGGGCTGAATGGGATAATCTCTCTGAATCGTACGCTCACTTAGGGCGGAAGAAGGAAAAGACTCTTTTTTGTCAGTAGTTGTACTTGTAGGTGGGGCCTTAACTCCACAGCTGTAACCTAGCCAGAGTAAGGTAAGTAGCGCAGCAAGAATCTTAGTGAAGGATTTCATGTATGGCCAATTTGACAGGAGATGAGGTTTACTTTTGATCAAGATACTACCTTCTCTGACAAATAGGGAATTAATGAAGCGGCAAGGGAATGCTGGAGGCAAAAAAAAGAGCCCCGACTGGGGCTCATAATGTTCATAATCATTTCTTTCTATTCAAGAGCTTTCTCCCAAAAGCCCGTGAATAGAAGGGGGGGCTGCACAGTGTTTTGATCTATAGCTAATGTACTATGAATTCGCATAAGGTGCCAGGACAAATAACCACCTACATATACCATCTCTTTTCTTTATATGAGAAGAGGTGTTTTTGTTAGTGACTGACTTGTAGGGGCTTAAGTATGTCTTTTGATAATATTCTAAGGACTTGTTGAATGAGCTATTAGCGGACACTTAGCCTTTCCTGGCTAAATTTGAGTTGCAAAAGAGAAGTTGAACTACCTTCTTCATAGACTTAACTCAGAATTTCCGTAGGGTCTCAGCAGGACCAGCTCCTTCTGGCAGTTTATACTCCTTACTCAAGATCCATTTGTCAAATTCAAAACCATCTTCTCGCATCGAGAAGGTGATTTCATGCCAGCCCACCCTTGGGATGTCGAGGTAGATTTGCTCGGGCACTCCACAGTGTTTTTCGGCGGTTCTTTGTTTGCTTTCCCAAGTCCACTGATTCTTTCCTTGACACCATTGCATACGTTGACCACTTTCAGGCCATTCTCCATCGAGACCTACATGAATACCATTGTCTTCTGAGCCCGTTGAATAGGCTCGTACCCACACATAGTACTTTCCAGGATGATGGAAGTATACCAAATAATGTAGCTGAGCAAGCTTCCCTGGAGAATTGGTGAAATTCTCACCTGGAATTAACTTCTCGCTATGATTGGTTCTCGTATCGGGTAAAATTTCTAGATAGGCCTTTCCACTAGCACTACTAGCATGCGAAGGGTCGATATCGGGTTTGGGACCTTCATGGACTGTTTCATCAAGCTGGTACCATTTGCGAACATTGTCGATACTTTGTCCAACAAAGTGTTCTGCCTCTACAACAACAATTCCATCTCTTTCTTCGAAGAGGGGCGTCTGGGCAGGGAGGAAGGAGCTGCTACAGATACATAGCAGCAAGAAGAGATGTAACTTGTTTACACACATGTTTTTCGTTTGTCTTACTAGAACGGATTAATATTTGAGCAATGAGCTCGTTGATTTAGCTTTTTTCTTTTCCGTCGCGAACACACCTACAACCGGTATGCTCTAAGCCAGTATCTGGGCTTGATTTCATACGTGCTGCGACCCGGTAACCGGAGCAATAGCTGTCGTTGCATAAGAAAGATCCTCCTCTTACTACTTTCTTCGGTACACTTGGCTCCATAGGGTCGAAACTGTCGGTTGGGCCTAGTGGATTCTGTACAGTACGAGTTGTCTTCGCCGCTTGATAATAGTCATGGCGATACCAATCTGCACACCATTCCCACACATTACCTGCCATATCGTATAAGCCAATAGGATTTGGCGGGAAGCTTTTTACTGGGGCTAGCCTTTCGAATCCATCTTCTACCACATGATTAGTCGGGAAGTCACCTTGCCAATAATTAGCCATCTGAGTAGAAACAGGTTCACTACCCCAAGGATAGATGCCACCCTCTTTTCCTCCTCTAGAGGCATATTCCCATTCCGCTTCCGTAGGTAGTCGTTTTCCCTTCCACTTGCAGTAGGCCATTGCGTCGTACCAAGAAATATGCACTACAGGTTGATCCTCCCGGCCAGTTAGATCGGTTTCAGGTCCTTGGGGATGCTGCCAGCTCGCTCCCTTGACTACTGACCACCAATCTTGCGGGCTATAGGCTCTATCGGCTGGAGGAGGGCTATGGAATACTAGAGAGAAGGGAGAAAGGTCAAGGTCCTCTGGTAGCACAGTTCCTTCCGGTAACTGAGCAAGAATATCTTCGCGTGTAATTTCTTTTTCTGCAGTGGTAATGTATTTCGTAGCATCAACGAATTCTCGGAATTGGGCATTGGTCACCTCGGTTTCATCCATCCAAAACCCATCTATGGTCGCCGGATGTTCAGGATATTCATCCTCACGAGCTTGTTCGTTGTCGCCTCCCATTAGATAATTGCCACCTTCTACCCAGACCATACCGCTCATGCTTTGTGCTTGAACTGGATCCGCTTTCATGGCTTCCACTTCTTGTAGGTAGGCGGGAATCAGCCCCACAGCTGTGTAAGGAGAGGCCTCTCCTGTATAGCAATGCACGGGATCCATCTTAGTAATATCTAACCGCTCTGCAGGAGCTTCTTTATTCTCCTGGCATGCCCAACAACTCATCAGTAGGAGAATAGCTAACAGTCTATGTTTCATAATTCCAGTTTTTCGTTTTTTCCCAAACAAAGAACGGAAAAGTTTTGTGGCTTTTGCCTCCAAAGTAAAAAGAAAGCAATAGGGCCATTTCTTTTTGCTCTTCCGTATAAAATGTTTGCTGAAAGCATCAATAAACGGAATGCTCCCCCAATAAAATGAAGAATACCAAGTTTGGATTTACCTTTTTGAGATAATTTGGGGTGCATATTGAGATAAATTGGCCCTCCTTACAGATAAATACGCATTATCTTCGTTGGCGAACAGAACAAGATCAACTTATGAAGAATTTCATCAAACAAGCAGTAGTAGTATGGGTGAGTTTGGCCAGCTTATCTTGTACTTCTCAACCAAAACAGGAATTACCCAATATTGTCCTGATTAATGTAGACGACTTAGGCTGGAAGGATGTTGGTTTCAATGGCTCTCGCTACTATGAAACACCAAACTTGGATCGATTAGCCAAGGAAAGCATTCGGTTTACGCAGGCTTATGCCGGCGCCGCAAATTGCGCCCCTAGTCGCGCCTGCCTCATCTCGGGACAGCAAACGACCAGACATGGCATCTATACCGTCGGTAATTCGGCTCGAGGCAATGCCAAGACAAGAAGGATCATCCCAACAACCAATACGACAGAGCTGGCCGATGAGCAGATCACACTGGCTGAGGTACTAGAAGGACAGGACTACACTTCTATCTCTATTGGAAAATGGCACCTGGGCAAGGATCCTAAAACACAAGGGTTTGACCAAAACGTGGCCGGAACTAACCTTGGGCATCCTAAATCCTATTTCAGCCCCTACAAAAACCCTTTTTTGCCAGACGGGCCAGAAGGAGAATACCTCACCGATAGATTGACGGACGAGGCTTTACGCTTCATTGATGAAAACCAAGAAAATCCCTTCTTTTTATATCTACCTTTTTACACTATTCATACTCCGCTACAAGGGAAGGAGGCATTGGTGGAAAAGTACAAGGAGAAGCCCACTGTAGACGGACAGGGTAGAAACCCTCATTATGCAGCGATGGTAGAAACCATGGATGCCAGTGTAGGTCGAATTCTGCAGCGATTAGATGAGCATGAATTAGAAAATACCATCGTGATTTTCACCTCAGATAATGGGGGGATTTCGTACCTCTCTAGACAGCATCCATTACGAGCCGGTAAAGGATCTTACTATGAAGGGGGTATTAGAGTACCGTTGTTGATTCGCTGGAAAAGTAAAATTAAGGAAGCTTGGGAAACGGATACGCCAGTCACTAATCTAGACTTCTATCCTACCTTGTTAGAGCTCGTTGGTGCGGAGGTGCCAGAAGATAAAGTACTGGATGGGGCCAGTCTGGCGGGTTTATTGCTGAAGAAAGAAGCACTGCCTGAACGCCCATTGATCTGGCATTTCCCGATCTATCTACAAGCCTATCGAGTAGGTGGAGATGAGAGTAGAGATGATCTCTTTCGCACCCGACCGGGCTCAGTGATCCGTCTAGGGAATTGGAAATTGCATCAATATTTTGAGGATGATGGTTTGGAGCTGTACAATCTGGCAGAGGATCTAGGGGAACAGCAAAATCTCGCCGCCGAACGTCCCGAAAAGCGAGAGGAACTGCTAGATCTGCTGAACGACTGGCGAGGCAGAATGAATGCTCCGGTTCCAAAGGAGCCCAATCCTGACTATCAGGAGGGTTTTGTCCCCGCTCCTAAGAAACGGAAATGATCACCTCCGGCTCAGACATCGGAAGTTTTCAGGGGACTGTCCATGAAAACTTCCGATGTCTTGCTTGCCTTTTAGGCTAAGGCATCCTTGACCACATGTCCTTCCACATCCGTCAAGCGGAAAGGTCTTCCCTGAAACTGGTAAGTGAATTTTTCGTGATCGAAGCCCAGCTGATGCAATATGGTAGCTTGTAAATCAAAAACCGAGGTTCTGCCGCTGATGGGGCTGTATCCGATTTCATCTGTCTCGCCATAGCTGAAGCCGCCCTTCATACCTCCACCAGCCATCCACATCGTAAAGGCATCGGGATGGTGATCTCTGCCTTTGAAAGGTAGATCAACACCATTGCGGTTTTCTTGCATTGGCGTACGACCAAATTCACCTCCCCAAACCACCAAGGTTTGCTCCAATAAGCCCCTTTGCTTTAAGTCCTTGAGTAAGGCGGCTACGGGCCGGTCCATTTGGTCGCATTTTCGTACAAACCCAAGGTTCAACGCACCGCCTTCTCCGGTCCCATGAGAATCCCAGCCCCAGTCATAGAGTTGCACGAAACGCACACCCTTTTCCACTAATTTTCTCGCTAGAAGCACATTGTTGGCAAAGGAAGCTTTGCCCGGCTCGGTGCCGTACATCTGGTGGATATACTCTGGTTCATCATTGATGCTCATTACCTCAGGCGCGGCCACTTGCATGCGGAAGGCCATCTCGTATTGTGCCATGCGAGATAGGATCTCTGGATCTTGGAATTCCTGGTGGGTTAATTCGTTCACCTTATTGATGGCTTCGATAGAGGCTTTTCGGAGATTTCTGTTCATTCCTTTAGGATCACTGAGGTATAAGACAGGCTCTCCTTTAGATCGGCATTGAACGCCCTGATATAGCGAAGGTAAAAAGCCGCTACCCCATACGGATTTTCCGGCATCGGGATTACTGCCACCAGAAGTCAAAACAACAAAGCCTGGCAGGTTCTCATTCTCTGAGCCCAAACCATAGGTCACCCAGGAGCCCATACTCGGCCGTCCTAAACGTGGACTACCCGTATGCATCAGGAGCTGGGCAGGGGCGTGGTTGAACTGATCTGTATAGACTGCCTTGAAGAAAGTAAGGTCATCCGCTAGGGAAGCAAGATGCGGCACTCGATTGGATATCCAGGCGCCGGATTCGCCATGCTGCTTGAATGTGGCTTGCGGCCCCAACATCTTTGGTACGCCACGAATGAAAGCAAAGCGTTTGCCCTCTAGCAGACTAGGAGGACAGGGTTGGCCATCTAATTTCTCCAGTTCTGGTTTATAATCGAATAATTCCAATTGGGAGGGTGCACCTGCCAAGTGGATATAGATTACGGATTTGGCTCTCGGCGCAAAATGCGGATGCTTGAGGGCATCCAAGGTTTGGCTGGTAAGCCCCCCTATGCTCGAAGTTGAGTTTCCCGTTTGGCAGCCCAATAGACCGCCCAAGGACATGGCCCCCAAGCCTAAACCTAGTTGCTTCAGGAAAAGCCGACGTGTTTCCAACTGTCCTTGCTGTAATAAGGCTTCCTGTACTAGCCTTGATTGCTTTTTTGCCATGACTTAGCTTTTGGTAATGAACTCATCGAGGTTAAGAATAGCATTGGCTACGATTACTAAGGCTGCCAGCTCTGTCTTTTGTGCAACTTCATTTAATTCACCTAGCATTTCCTGAGCCGCTGCCTCATCTTTTTGGAAATCTTGCAAAGCTTCCTGATACAATTCGAGCAGTATTTCTTGCTTTTCAGAACCAATCTCTTGTAAGGTGGCCTCCTGGTACGCCCAGGCAATTTGCTTGTCAACCTCCTTGGTTTGATCTTGCATCCGCTTAGCAAAGTATTGGGCGATCTCGATGAATACGGGATCATTTAAAGTCACCAAGGCTTGCAGAGGCGTATTGGTCCGAATGCGGCGGGCGGAGCATTGATCTCGATTACCCAAGTCGAAAGTGACCATGGAGGGATAAAGGGCAGAACGCTTCCAGTGAGTATACAGCGCTCGTCGATAGCGATCTTCTCCTTCACTTAAGATCCATTTTTCGTTGTTATAGGGAATATTCCAAATGCCGTCAGGTTGCGGTGGCTTAACCGGTGGCCCAAACATTTTACTGCTTAATAACCCACTGACGGCCAAAGATTGATCACGTACTTGTTCGGCGGATAGGCGTACCCGAGATGCTCTGGCATAGTAGATGTTATTGGGATCTTTTTCCTGTTGAGGTGAGCTCATAATCGAAGACTGCTGATAAGTGGCCGACGACACTATGGTCTTTAAAAGCGATTTGAGACTCCACTCATGTTCGTGCATAAAACTGTGGGCTAGCCAATCCAGAAGAGCGGGGTGCGTGGGTGGTTCGCCTTGGGTACCTAGGTCTTCCAAGGTGAGGACGAGCCCTCTGCCAAAGATTTGTTCCCAAAGGCGATTGACCATGGTCCTAGACGTCAATGGATGTTGCTTGCTGGTCAGCCATTTGGCGAGCCCTAGGCGGTTCTTGGGCTCCTTGTCTGGAAAGTCGGGTAATATGTCGGGTACATCCGCCTGAACCTCCTGCTTGTGTACGAGCCAATTGCCTCGATCAAAGACATGAGATTTACGTTGCATATCCATTGGATTCTCCACCATGATGAGAGAATAAGGAGGATAGGTATTGAGTAGTTGCCAGAAGATAGCCTTGTTTTCTTCATAACCTTGCTGCCCTTCACCAGGGAAGAATTCCCCGAAATGAAACCAATCGAAGCTAATTCCGCGAGCATTGCTATTCTCTAGTTCTGCGTTTTCATAAGTGAAATAAAGGTCATGAACACCCTCTGTTGGTTGTAAAGGGATGCTAGTGATCTGATTGCCTTTGGTTTTTGGAATAGAAAGTTCGGTCAGTAGAGGTCCATCAGGCGCATCTAGCCGGATTTGCGCCTTGCCTGTTTCCCGACCAGTGCTATATCGATAAATGAGTTGTTCTTTGCCACTTAGGTCAACACGGGGGAGACGGGCGGAACCATGATTTCGAAGACCCAAGAACTTGGTGTCGTAGAGCGCTGCATTGACTAGACTATCGGTTTTGAGGGAGTTGTGAGCTGGTTGGCCAGTGCGCAGGAAGGTGGAGATTTCCGTGGCCTTTTCGGGTCCACCTACTTGGTTTACCCACTTATTCAAGGCGATTAAAGACAAGCTGTCCTCCCCTGTGAATTGTTTGATCCAGGGGTAATCATCGTAGGTGTCTTCATCGCGTGTATTATTAAAGAAGGCATAAAATTCATAGTATTCCTCATGCTCGATGGGATCGTAGGGATGGCCGTGGCATTGCGTACAGGCAAAGGTGGTTCCCATGATGGCTTCCCAGGTAGTATTTACCCGATCGATCACCGCTGCTACCCTAAATTCTTCATTGTCTGTCCCTCCTTCATCATTGGTTTTGGTATTGCGGTGAAAACCGGTGGCGATGTATTGGGCATCGGTGGGGTTGGGGAGTAGATCGCCAGCCATCTGTTCGGTGAGAAATTGATCGTAGGGCATATTGGCATTAAAGGCGCGGATAAGCCAGTCGCGATAAGGCCAGATGATTCGGTTAGCATCGCGTTCGTATCCTTTGGAATCTGCATAGCGCGCTAGGTCGAGCCAAACTGCAGTCCATCTTTCCCCAAATTGTGGACTAGCTAAAAGGTCATCTACTAAGCGATCATAGGCAGCTGGTGAATCATCCGCTAGGTATCGAGTTGCGACCTCCTTTGGAGCGGGAACTCCCGTTAGGTCTAGACTCACGCGGCGCAGCAAAGTACTTTTATCTGCTCTGGGAGAAGGACTCAAGCCTTGAATACTCAGCTGTTCACCAATAAAATGGTCAATTTCGTTCTTTTCCCACGGGCCCGCGGCTTTGTCGAGACTTCCCATGGCAGTATTGCTGCTGCTTGGAACTTCCTCTTCCTCGACGGCTTGGTAGGCCCAGTGAATTCCCCATTCTGCCCCTTGTTTTATCCACTTGCGTAAAATGTTGGCTTCTTCGGCGGGCAGGGGATCCGCTTCAAAGGGCATTCGAAGTTCGGGGTCGTCCGAGTGTATGCGGCGCATGAGCTCACTTCGGTCAGGTTGGCCAGGGATGATGGCGGGTTTACCGGATTCGGTAGGCGCCAATGCTTGTGCGCGGGTCATTAGGCTAAATCCTCCACTTTTCTTCACTCCTCCATGACAGTGGATACAGCGTTTATTTAAAATCGGCTTGACTTGGGTATTGTAATCTATTTTTGGAGCAAAGAAGCGACTCCAATTTCCTAGGAGTAATAGGACTAGTAGCAGGACGCCAGAAAAGAGAAGCAGTTTCCTATAGCGACCCAATGGGGTGAGAAAGGATAGATAGCGATTGCTGGTATCCATATGGTAGCTCGTTTTGTTTTGAGCTATGAAGTTAACAAATAAAGATATTGGAAAGAAGAAGTTGAGCGACTAGACAAACAATTCCATGGCAATATGGTCGGCTAAGAGTCGACCGGCTTCTGTTAAACAGTAATTCCCCCCTTTTTCCTCCATGTTTCCCGCCTGAATAAAAGCTTGCGCCTTGTTCTTAAAATGTAGGGCATGCGCAGTGGAGAACCCATGGATCTTACGGATATCACACCCCCAGATGGTGCGTAAGCCAGTCATTACGTATTCATTATAGCGTTGATCGAGGTCCAGGTTTTCTACTTCGTGGGGCAGTTCTCCGGCCCGAATAGAACGAATGTATTGAGCATTATTGGCGATATTCCATTGGCGACTTTCTCCATTGAAGGAGTGAGCGGAGGGGCCGATTCCTAGATATTTTTTCCCTTTCCAATAGTTGGAATTATGCACGGCATAGTAGCCATCTCTAGCAAAGTTGGATATCTCGTATTGCTCAAAGCCTGCTGCTTTACTAAACTTGATGAGATGCTCAAATTGTAAGGCAGCTTGTTCTTCATCGACTGGCTTGGCTTTGCCCGTATTTACGAAATGATCCAAGGCCGTCTTGGGTTCTACGGTAAGGCAATAGCAAGACAGATGTTGAATAGGTTTTTCAAATACCTTTTGAAGATTTTGTTCCCATTGTGCATGGCTTAGAGTTGGGGTGCCGTAAATGAGATCAACGGTTAATGCGGTAAAACCCTGCTCCAAAGCCAAGTCGATGCAAGCCTCTGCTTCAGCGGCGGAATGGGCTCGATTCATAAACCGAAGATCTTCCTCTAGGAAGGACTGGATACCAATACTTAGGCGGTTAATAGGCGTTTCCCGCAGTGCTTTCAACTGGTTACGACTTAGGTCGTCAGGATTGGCTTCCAGGGTGATTTCCGCTTGATTGGCTATCTTGTGAAAGCGTTGAATGTGTTGAAAAAGTTGATCCAATTCCTCGACAGACAGCAGGGAAGGAGTACCTCCACCTAGATAGATGCTTTCCAGTTCTTCCCCATCCAAGTAATCTTTCTGTCGCTCGATCTCAGTCAAGAGGGCCTGCAACAAAGGTTCTTTCTGCTTCAAAGAAGTAGAAAAGTGAAAATTGCAATAGTGACAAGCCTGCTTGCAAAAGGGGATATGGATATAAATACCTGCCATGAACGGGAATGTACAGTTATTTCGGAGAAGATCTATATAAGCCAATTAAACTTTTCTTACGGATACTCTTTATCAACTAAATGAATCTTTTCAATCTGTAGCAGATGCATCAAAATCCAACTCTTAACGAATCCTTGCATAGCATTGAATCCTTAAAGCGCGGAGACTTTTTCCTTGAGCAAGGAAAACCTTGTAATAAGATCGGCAAATTGGTCAAGGGGGTGATGCGAGGCTTTGTTTATGACAATGATGGGAATGAAATAACAACTCATTTTTACCAGGAAGGAGATATGATCGTCGCTAGTTATCTCCCTAATGCCACAATCCCAATGACAATTCAAGCCTTGGAGGATGGTGAAATTTCAGTGGCCAACTATGCTAAGGTGATGTCACAGATTAATAAAGACCTGGAAATTACTGCCATTATTACTCGGGAGTTTCAAAAGTTAAATGAACAATTGCAATCTAGGTTAGTGTCCTTGCTCGATCAGGATGCGCTAGAAAAATATGAATGCTTTCTACAGGATTACCCTGGATTACTAAATCGAATTCCTCACTACTATATCGCTCAATATTTGGGAATTACTCCTACACAATTAAGCAGAGTACGAAAACAATTTATCAACAAATGTAAATGAAAAGGAAATGATGGCCGCCTAAATTTGTGTTCAGAAAAAATCTAACACGATATGGAAGTCAGAAGGATATTGTTCTTTTCAGCCTTTGTACTGCTCAGTTGCCATCAGAACGTTGATTTGGAGAAAAAGAGCTTTAGGTCCGAAAAAGTATCGAAAACGGCGTCATTTACTTTGAATTCAAGTATTGAGCAGGTATTTCCCTTGTTTGGTGCTTTTGAAGAAAGAAAATGGGAGCCAAATTGGGAACCGATTTTAATCTATCCAGAACAGGAAATTATCGAAGAAGGAACCACCTTTAAAATTAAGACGCATGGACATGGGCATGGACACGGAAATGAATCGGAGCTTCTTTGGATAGTAACTAAATTTAACCCACAAACGTATTTGATTCAGTACTTAGTTACTACCTCTAATCGATTCTGGACAATAACCGTGCAGTGCCAAAAAAATGGTAGTGACGAAAAGACTAAAGCTACCGTTACCTATGCCTTTACTGGCTTGAATGCGACAGGGAATGAGTTGAATAAAGCAAGTTTAGATCGCATGTATCAACATGACTTACAAGATTGGGCAAAAGCGATCAATTCATACTTGGGAACGCTATAGGATTAGGCTAATTACTTCATTGGATCGAGAGCACCATTACGGTAAGCAAATGATATCTAAACTAACTACATATGACACATTTATCGCTTTTAGATGCTGAATTCGAGCAACAGTTTGCAGAGGCGAGCTTGCCACCCAAACTATTTTCCCATGAAGCACATCTTCGCTTGGCTTGGATCCATGTCCGAAAGTATGGCAAACAACAAGCCATTAACAATGTATGTGATCAGATCAAGGTGTTTGATCAGACGCATGGCGATGGCACCATGTTTCATCGCACAGTAACCGTTGTAGCGGTGGAGGCTGTAGCTCATTTTATGGGGAAGGTAAAAGCCGATGATTTTCCCTCTTTTATAGCACAGGCTCCCCGGCTTAGAACTCATCTTAAGGACTTAATCGCCCAACATTATAGCTGGAATATCTTTACCGATGCCAAGGCAAAGGAATCCTATCTAGAACCTGATTTACTACCGTTTAGGTAAGGCAAGATGGACTCACAGTCTCTTCTCGAAAAAACGAATACCCGGAGTGGGGTTATCATTATAGGCAGGGATGGGTTCGAAGCCGAAATGACGATAAATCCCTTGAGCACTGGCCATCCACGGGTGTGAATCGAGGCGCATGTATCGATAGGATTGCCCTCGTGCTTCAGCCAGCAGCTGCTCTACCAAGGCTTTACCAATCTGCTTTCCTCGAAACTTCGGAGATACATAGAGTCTTTTCATTTCGCAATAGGTACTATCCAGAGATTTAAATGCTACGCAGCCTGCTGCCTGTCCTTCCCACTGCGCCAAGATCAAGCAACCGCCTGGTGGACCATATCTCCCTGGTAGTTCCGCAAACTCGGCTTCATAGTTGCCCATAGCTGGATCAAAATTTCGCATCCGCGCATATTCCCAAAGGAGTTCTCTAACCTGACCAACCTCCTCTTCGGTACTAGCGATCATGGTGTTTAGCATGCAGTAAAGATAAGGGACTTTATGTTTCTAGCCGCAGATTCGGGTAGGACAGAGGAGGGGGAAATGGAGACAAGAAATTGGCAATATTTGCCTCCCCACCTCAACACATTTTATATAACTTTGTTTGATATATTGCTTGAGACTATAGAATACATACCGACTGTCGCTTATGAAATTTGCTGTAATCCTTTCTGCGTTGAGTGCCCTAGTTATGGGACACAGTATCTTCCTGGCAGTGTATTTCTGGACAGCAAATTCTAAGAAACCGCTTTCAAACCGCCTTTTGGCTTTACTGCTTTTGGCCTTGGCCGTGCGCATCTGCAAGTCGATCATTATTGTAGCCTTCCCAAATGCTTCTGATTTCTGGCCGTCCTTAGGTTTGATCGGAATGGCAGCTATCGGTCCTTTCCTTTGGCTTTACCTGCGATCCCTATTGCAGGAGGATTTTAAGATTCGGACGCTCCACTACCTACATTTTTCCTTATCTGTATTTATGCTGGTCGCTGTTTTTTTCGTAGAGCAGCTCCGAGGGTTATATGAAATTGCCGTCTATCAGATTCTGATCTATCTCATAGCGGTAGGTTATCTGGTTTATGAATACCAGCATAAGTCAGAGCAGGATAAAAATTGGCAAACCTGGATTCTGCTGTTGATTGGTGGCGTAGCTGCTATCTGGGGCGCATTTACCTTTCAACTCTACTTTGCTACCCCGCTAACTTATATTGGTGTGACGGCCATTGCAACCCTAGTACTATATAGCTTGTCTTTTTGGATGATGCGGAAGAGCAAGATATTGGATCATCAGTTCGATGTCAGTAATGGAAGCAACATAGATAGAGCCTTTGAAGACCTGGGGGAGCGTATTTTGGCAGAAATGGAAGTCCAAAAACGATTTCAGGATCCACAACTTAGCATTGGAAAATTGGCAAAGCAGCTCAATACGCCAAGTCATCAAGTTTCTAAAGCTGTTAACGCCTACTTTCAAAAAACCTTTCCCGAGCTGTTGAATGCCTATCGAATAAAAGCTGCTTCTGAAATGCTAGAGAATCCAGCGTTTCAACATCTGAGTATCGAAGCTGTGGCTTATGAATGTGGTTTCCAATCGATCTCTGCCTTTTACGCTAGCTTTAAGAAAAGCAATCAGATGACTCCTGCTCAATACAGAAAACGGTATTCCATAGCTTAAATCTTACTTCTTTATTTCAAAGTAGTATTCCTAATTCGCGAATTAGGAAGGTATGGCACCTAATAATCCCTTATCTTTCGTAAGCATGTGTAAGGATAGCTCCTGAACGTACCATCAGGAATGCCTCCACCTCTCCTCTTTTATTACATAGAATTCAAGGCAATCTCCAGTTTGCCTAAGTGCATGTTTTTTGCCAAAAGCATTCACTGAACATGCACTCAGCTTTTTATTTCACTTAAATCATCACCATGGCTAGATTTACTTTGACTATTAATGGAAAACAGCGACAAGTTGATGTCGATCCAGAAATGCCCTTGCTTTGGGTGTTGCGAGATGAACTCGAGATGAAGGGCACCAAATTTGGTTGCGGGAAGGCCTTGTGCGGGGCTTGTACCGTGCACCTAAATGGGGCAGCCGTCCGGTCTTGCGTTTTGCCCGTTTCGGCGACTGTAGGCGCTCAGATTACTACCATCGAAGGGCTCTCCGAGGACGGTTCTCATCCAGTCCAGCAAGCCTGGATGGAAGTAGATGTTCCACAATGTGGCTACTGCCAGGCAGGGCAAATTATGACGGCTTCAGCATTACTGGCCAACAATCCCAATCCGAATGAGCAAGAGGTGGCCTCGGTCATGTCCGGGAATCTATGTCGTTGTGGTACTTACCCTAGAATCAGAAAGGCCATTGATCGGGCGATTCAGTTGTCCAAGTAGCTTGATTCACATCTTATCATTAGTTAAAAGCAGAAATTCATGACTACGCATATAAATAGGAGAAAATTTATCCAGGTCAGTGGGCTTTCTAGTGCTGGCTTGTTGTTGGCTTTTCACCTGCCTGGGAAGAGCAACCCAGAAGTAGCTGTTGAAGAGATAGAGTTGAATGCTTATCTCAAGATTAGTACCGACGGCCATATTCAGATCATAGCAAAAAACCCAGAGATCGGTCAGGGGGTCAAAACGGCTTTGCCGATGATCATTGCGGAGGAGTTAGAGGTAGAATGGGATAAGATCGAAGTAGTGCAGGCAGGAGCGGATCGACGTTTGGGAGCGCAATTTGCTGGCGGGAGTATGTCTGTGAAAACCAATTGGGATGCTTTGCGCAATGCAGGAGCCACGGCTAAGGCCATGTTGATCCAGGCAGCAGCCAATAAGTGGAAGGTTGCCAAGGAAGATTGTCATGCCAGCGCAGGTATGGTTTATAGAAAAGGTAAAAAGAAAGGAATTCCCTATGGAGATTTAGTATCAGCAGCAGCGAAGTTAGAAGTGCCTACGGATGCGCCCTTAAAATCTCCAGCGGAATATAAGATCTTGGGTAAGTCGATCCCGGGAGTAGACAATTTAGCTTTGGTTACGGGTAAGCCGATCTTTGGCTTGGACTCAAGGCCATCCGGAGCATTGATTGCCGTTCTACAGCGTAGCCCTGTCTTCGGTGGAGTAGTGGAGAGCTTTGATGCTACCGCAGCCTTGCAAGTTCCGGGTGTGGTAGAGGTAGTAGAGGTAAAGGCTTCCACCAGCAAGATGCAAAACCGGTCTAGTGTTGCCGTGCTAGCAAAGAATACCTGGTCTGCCATGAAAGGTCGTTCCCTACTTCAGATTAAATGGAAAGTAGAGGAGGGACAAGATGAAAGTAATCGACGTATCCGGTCTGAGTTGGATAAGTTGACGAATCAAAAGGGAGAGATTGAGTTGAGGAATGAGGGCAATGTGGAGGAAGCCTTTGCTAATGCACCGACCGTATTAGAAGCGACCTATGAAGTCCCTTTTCTGTATCATGCTACCCTGGAGCCGCAAAACTACTTCGCTGATGTAAAAGAAGATAGCATATATCTATGTGGCTCAACCCAGGTTCCTGGAGGAATACCTGGCTTAGCTTCAAGGATAACTGGTATACCCGTAGAAAAGATCACCTTAGACCAAAATAGAACCGGGGGCGGCTTTGGTCGGCGACTGACCGCTGATTATGCCGTAGAGGCTATCGTGTTGTCTCAACAATTGAAAAAGCCTGTTCAAGTTGTGTGGACCCGAGAAGATGATATCCATCACGATTTCTATCGCCCTGCTGGGATGTACAAATTCAAAGGGGCCTTAGATGAAAATGGGAAGTTAACGGCTTGGCATCTGCGATCTGCTACCACTTCTCGCTACCTATACCGGGGGAGTAAAGATTCTCCACATAGCACGGAAGTTTTTCCCGATGGCTTCCCAGCAGGCTTTGTACCCAACTTTAAAATGGAGTATAGTCCCGTAGCCACGACTATACCTACTGGAGCCTGGCGAGCACCCGGACATAATGCCACCTGCTTCATCGATCAAAGTTTCTTAGATGAGATGGCTCATGCCTCAGGCAAGGACCCCGTCAAGTTCCGTTTGGAGCTGCTAGGGAATGAAGATAAGATGATGCCTTATGCAGATCATGGAGGGCCAACTTATTCTACCAAAAGATTGCGGAGGGTAATTGAAGAGGCGGCCGATTGGGGTGGCTGGTGGGCTCCACCGACTCGTTTCAGACATCGAGGTTTTGCGGCGCATTTTATGTTTGGTGCGTACGTAGCTCAGGTGGTGGAAATCCAACTGGATGAAAAGAACTGGCCGATTGTCAAGCAAGTGTATGCAGTAGTTGACTGCGGTATCCTCATCAATAAATCTGGTGCTTTAGCTCAGCTGGAAGGTGGGATAATAGATGGTCTGAGTGCTGCCTTGTATGGAGGGGTGCAAATCCGGGAAGGAAGAACAAAGCAAGATAATTTCGACACCTATCCTTTGCTCCGCTATCAAGAGGCTCCAAAAATTGACATTCAGATCCTCAAGAGTACTGAACGTCCAGAAGGACTGGGGGAGATGACCCTGCCGTTGATCAGTGCAGCTTTAGGCAACGCCATCTTTGCAGCTACCGGCCAAAGAATTCGCAGCTTGCCGTTGAAGGATAATAAACTCTACAAGAGTAGTAGTTAGCGCTCAATTTCAACATCAAAAATAGCTTTGAGCGATGCTCTAAATTAAGCTTTATCAGGTTTAGCCTAGCAGCGGGAGTCTAGGCTGAACCTGATCCATCCTCCCACCACTCCGCAGGTTTCATGCGCTTACCAAAGCCCAATTTATTATCCAGCCATAACATAAGCCGTCTAAGTGGAGAGTTAGCGAGTTTGATGCCTATTCGGTTCCACCATTTGCTGTAATCTTTATTGTAAGGGCATACTCGAATACAGATCGCACAATCCGTATTCATTTTTACCCAAAACTTAAAACATTTTTCGGCATTGACTGTCCATTTTCGGATGCCTGAGAAGCTGGAAAAGTTTGGTGCTTCTGCAGAAGGAGCTTCATTGGAAATCGCTCTAGGGGGGCAAGAGCTGGCGCATTTTCTACAGATTTCACAGAAGGCTTTGACTCCAAATTCTTTGATTTGATCCACTTCAAGGGGTAGATCAGTAAAGACTTTGGCGATACGGACATTAGGGCCAAACTCTGGAGTGATGAGCAAGCCATGACGCCCGTATTCCCCCAGTCCTGCTTCGATGGCCATTGGAATACTTAGGGCGGTATCATTTAGGGACGCAATGGCCTCATAACCTAAGTTAGTAATGAACTGGGCTAGCATATTGGCACAGTTTAAACTAGTGGCGTAGCCCATGCCGGTGGTGGCTCCGCTTAAAGCAGAAGGGAAAGTCTTACCCAGTTGGTAATCCATAGGTAGGATCACTACGATGGCATATTTGAGCGAAGCAGGAAAATCCAGTTCATTAGCTTCACCAGATTTCCTGTTGAAATGATGGCTGTATACCCACCGGCGATCAATCTTGCAAACTCCAACAGAACCAGCTCCTAAAAAGCGAGCTACTTGTTTGATACGTTGGGTCGTAATAGCAGGAGTAGGCAGGTTGGCTTGCTCAGGTGGGCCTGGGGTCTGGATAGAGTAGTAGTCCGTAAAACCTTCTACTCGCCCTTCTGCCTCTAATTTCATTTCTCCTACTACGTCTGTCAGGTGCCAACTCGCATTTCGTAAGGCAAAGTCCCAATGATTGAAACCTTTGGCTTTTTTGGGCTTGTAATTCGTGATATCATAACTGACGAAAAAAGCTTTGGGATCAATAGTGTCATCCCACATGGCGCGGTTAAAGATATCGTTCTTCTGGTTGTAGGCCGGAAGCTCTGGGTCGATCTGAAAAAGATCATCCAAATTATTTGAAGGAGTTCCGGCTTGTTCCATAACTGCGATTATTTACTTTTTGATCCAATAGTACAGCCTAGGGCCAGCGCTGGCCTAGCACCTAAATCTACAGTTCTTTTCGCAGCAAAAGAGACTCTTTCCTAGCTTTTCTTTACAGGCAGTAGGTTCAATAGTACTGCTGTCAATAAAGAAAGCCCTAATAAAATGATCACCAAGGTGGAGGGGAAATTCCAGGCAAGGGATGCTACGATCTTAGGTAACTCCAACTCAGGATTACTGGCAGTAATGGAGTCCATAATGAAGCGAAGCATTTTCGAGAAGACCAACATTGCACCAAGACCAATCGCTATGATGGTATTGAAGAACAGTAAGGTTTTGCGTTGGCGACCTCTCCCATAGCCATAGTGCCACTCTTTAATTAAATACACCAAATAGACCAAGGGGATAAAGATCAATGGACTCATTAGTAAGGGGGAGATATTGATGGCTGCATGAGAAAAAGACAATTCTAGTTGACCATTGGTACCACCAACAAGGTGCGGAATAAGTGTACTAATCAAGAGGGCAATTAGGAAGATAATTGCAAGAGAGATAAGTTCTCTGTTGAGGGGAAACATGAGACACTGTTTTTGGGCGTAGCCATACCGATCGCTGAAGGGTTGCGAAGAGGTATAAGCTTAGTTAACGATAAAATTACGGAGCATAATTTTTGCTCTATTATATATTACAAAAATATGCAATGTAATTTGTATCGCCAATGTATCCCTCGAAAATATCTGTTCTTTAGAGCTTTGGCTAGAAGAACTTTTCGTACAATTCGTGCTTAACGGCCTTACCTTTGCGATCTTCCAAGATTTCGAAGACATTTGTCTTGATCGTATTTGCGATATCACCGGTTGGAAGATCGTTGCAATCTAATCCAAATGGGTCCTCAATCTCTTCCCCTAGTAGTTCAACCCCTAATAAGGCGAAAAAGATAAACATCACCAATGGGATGGTACCGAATGAAAAGGTGGTAATTAGTGCAAAAGGAAGCATAAGCCCGTACGCAGTAATGAAGATCTTAAGGTACACCGCATAAGAGAAGGGAATGGGTGTTTTCTTGATTCGTTCGCAGGCCCCCAAAATGTCTAGCAAGGCTTGATGTTGCGCTTTGATATTAATGTAATCCCCTTCGTTCAACTCACCATTTCGATGCCCTTCGGCCATTCTATCGAAGATTTGCATAGAGATGTGATTGGGTACGTGCCCCTTTTCTCCATACTCTTCTTTGTCTTCATCTGTTAGGTAGATTAATTGCTCTAATTTTGTCCCATCTCGTAAGTGTTCGACTAAAGCCAGGCAAAAATTGGAGATATGCTTCGCAAAGTAGCGACGAACCGTTTGATCATCCTTTGGAAACATGGTATTAACATAAATAGCCATGTTTCGCGTATGGTTTACCAACGCACCCCATTGCTTCCGTCCTTCCCACCATCTATCGTAAGCAGAATTGGTTCGAAAAACTAAGAAAATACTAAGTATTACCCCTAGTAGTGAGAAAATACTCGTATTCATACTGATGTATTCTTCCAGGTTGAATCCCCAGACTGCGAAACAGATGGCAGTCGTATACACGCCAATAGCGACGACGCTTCTCCAAATTCGAACCATGGTCCAACTCTTGGCTAAGTGCCCCAAGTCACCAAACCAATTTGCATTTGTTTTATAGTAGATCATTATTAATATGATTTAGGAACTCATTAAGTGAGCTCTTGACTAGCTTTCTCGGATTTTTACACGGATACCCATTTGCTGCATCAGAAGGGTGGCATTAAAACTTTGACTTACCCCTTTCTTCAGTTTGTAATCGAAGTGTAGATTGCCATCTTGAATTTCAACCTCTATCCGTAAATTCTCAATTGCTCCATCCGCTTTTGCTTCCAATGCACCTAATTCAAGATCGTGGGTTGCGATCAGACCCCCTCCCTTAAATTCAATGAGTTGATGGATCAAAGCCTTGGCTCCGGTATGCCGATCAACAGAATTTGTACCTTTCAGGATTTCATCTAACAAAAAGAAAATGGGCCGTTCTTGTGCTATCCCCTGGGCGGCTGCTTCTACCGCTTCGATAATTACTTTCAACCGCTTCAGTTCAGCGTAGAAGGAAGAGGTGCTTTCATGCAGGGCATCCTGTGTCCGCATGCTGGTATAAACCTGTAATTGCGGTAGACGCAAACTAGTTGCACAAACGGGGCTACCCGATAGCCCTAACACCAGATTAATGCCCAGTGTTCGAAGAAAAGTACTCTTTCCTGCCATATTGGAGCCGGTGATCAGTTTGATATGCCCTTGGATCGGCATGCTAATGTCATTCGTGACTACCTGATCTCTTGGAATTAATGGATGACCTATTCCGATTGCCTCGATGGCTCGACTTGTGGTTAGGGTTGGAAAATGCCAATGTGGATGATTATGGGTCAAATTGCCAAGGCTAGACAACACTTCAAATTCTTGCAAGGCAGAAAACCATTCCGGTAGAGCTTTCTTTTGTGCAGCTCTCCACTTTTCTAATCCGTTTACCCAATGCAAATCCCAAAGTCCTCCTAGGTTAAGAAGGACCGCAAAGGCATTGAAGCGAACATTCAATTGACTAATGAGATAGGATAACTTATTTATCTTTTGGGAGGCGCTATTGTCCTCCTGTAGAAATATAGCTTGTAATTTCTGCAACAATGGCGCCTCAAAGCTCCCTCCTTCCACTTGCTTAATTAGACGCGCATAGTTACTTAGCATGTGTTCCGCATGGGCGGTTCGACGATGCGTGTCATTTACCCGTTGGACCGTGCGCTGCAAAATCAATGCCGGAGGTATGAGCATCAAGATGGCGTATTGCCAGGGCAAGTAGAAAAGCCAGAGGATTAGTGCTGCCGTGAACCAGACCGGAGCAACATACATGGCAATCTTCAACCAAGTATTATCTTTTACAAATGCTGGATCCTGCAGCCAGGAAAGTAGCGCTTGCAGATGAGTAGGATGATCTTCTGTCTCCCTTCCATGAGCTTGAAAGTGCTGTCGCCAATCTATTTTTTTGCCTAATTCCTGTGCGGCTGTTTGGCGAGCTGAGATCACTTCCGTGGAGCTAGGTTCAGTTAGGTATTGTGCCAGTCGTTGCCTCCCAATTTCGGTACTGGTTCGATTGAGGTATTGAAAAAGAGAGTGCTCACCAAAAAGATCGAGGTCCAACGCATAGGGGTGCTCCATCTCCAAGAACTTCGCCCCATGCTCAAACTGAGAAAAATCATGATTGAGCGCAGCTATCTCTAAGCCATTGATTCTTGCCAATTCCTCATTGTGTTGTGCGGATTCCGAGATTCGTTGATGCCATTTCATAAACTGATAAAATGCGGCAACGAAAGTTAGGAAGAATAGTACGCCCCAGTACCAAGCAAAACTGCCCAAGTAGATCGTAATGGCTACTCCAATTACAAATACCAAAAGCCGCACAAGCGAAAATTTCCCATATTTGGCCCGAAGTTCAACACCAGTCTCCTGGAAATCCGTTTGTCGGTTCTGGTATAATTCCTTTAATTTCTGCATCGAGTGTTCATTATTCCCTGCGAAAATAAAACCTTCTTCGACATTTCTGATGGGAGCGCTGGAATGAGATGAAAAAGCATGCTAATGATCTATAGAAGTTTGGCTTTTAATACATCTACACCAGTACTACAATCTGCCGTGGATTTACTTTTACTTTTCTCCTTTATTTAACGCCGAAAATTTTCGACCATATTCAGCTAGAACGTCTAGCGTTGAGGTATCGGTATCATAGACAGAATACCATCCCTGATGTTCATGTGGGGGATCACCAATGAAATCATCCCCGACTTGCCAGATGGCTTGAGCTGTTCTTGGCCGCCCTTGTCCTCCCCAGGCCCAGAAGTTACAGCCACCAATAGGCTCGCCTTTTTTAGCTTGTTGGTATACCCATTCAAAGAGGGTTTGGTAGTATTGGTTCCGCCACTGGGTGGAGGAGCTAGGCTCGTGACTGTCATTATCCCTTGCAATTCCGAACTCTTCAAAGATCATTGGTTTTCCGATTTTTTTACTGAGTGCCAGGTGCCGTTCGAGGTACCTCACCGCCTTATCAAGCGCTCTTTGATAAGACTTTTCCGGTTCCTTCGGATCATACCATTGCCAATTCTGTATCCAAATATGTACCGTAGTGTAATCGATCCCAGCATAGCCATGATCTTTGGTGAAATGATTGCCAGTTGGGGTAGAAGTGTTGCCTTCGCTCCCAATCGTGACTAAATGATTTGGGTCCAGGGATTTAATTAATCGTGCAGTTCTCCTAATCCATTTACGGTAGGAACGAAAGCGCAACATGCCTCGGGGCTCATTGGCTAATTCCCAACTCATAATAGTTGGGTCATCTTTATAGACCTTATCATTGTAGCAATTTACGCGTTCAATGACCTTTCGAATGTGATTCTCATACAAGGCAATAGCCTGAGGCTCTTTGTAAAAGCGAGTGGCAAAAGTCATGTAACCAAACCAGCTGCCGTCTTCGGCGGGGGGAGGGTAGGGGATGTCTTGGGGCTTTGCCCAGGTGTAGTATTGGGTAAAACCGCCAGACCACGGATAGAAATTATTCAAGCAGACAACAGCCGTCATTTCTCGTTTACCCATCTGGTCAAGTAGGAAATCAAGTCCATCCCACAACTCGTCATTGTACTGTCCAGGTGCGGGTTGGAGTGTCGGCTTCATGCGCCAAGGTTCGGTATCTGGTCCCTCACTACCTGCTACGATCCTTAGGTTGGTGATGCCCAACGCCTTTAGATGGTCTAGTTCGGCCACCAACCTTTCCCGGTCCCCTCCTTCACCCTTGGAAGCCAAGTTCATGCCATACCAGAAATTGGTACCCAAAAAGTAGTAGGGAGTCCCATCTCTATGGAATTGACCATCTTGAATGTAGACGAAAGACTGTGCATACATAGTTGTCATACTTATGAGCGAAAGACTCAAGAATAAGAAGGTTAACTGCCAATGCTTTTTCATGCGTTTGTTGCCATTCGAAATTAAAATGAGTAAAGGAGAATGGAATGAGGCTCCATTGGATAGCCGACACAATATTATGAAGGGCATAGTGCGAATATTCGCTGAATCCCGTAAATTAGCCATTCTATGGGCACTAAATCACAAAATGCAAAGATCATATTCGGCCTAAAGGTCAAACAGCTCCGACAGGGAAAGGGTTTATCCTTCTCGGATTTGGCCAAGGAAGCCAATATGTCAGTTTCTTATCTGAATGAGATTGAAAAAGGAAAGAAGTTCCCGAAGCAAGATAAGATCGAATCTTTAGCTAATGTTCTGGGCGTGACTTTTGAGGAGTTGACTTCACAGGACCTGGATAAGAGTTTAGCTCCTGTGAGTGAGCTGCTCAAATCGAATTTCCTAAATGAACTTCCATTAGATCTTTTTGGTATCGAATTGGCCAAGGTGGTCGAGATCATTGCCAATGCCCCTGCCAAAGTTGGCGCCTTTATTTCTACCTTGCTAGAGCTTTCTAGGAACTACGCCTTGAAGGAGGAGAATTTCTACTTTGGTGCCTTACGATCATTCCTTGAATTGCACAATAACTACTTCCAGGAAATAGAGGATGCCGTTACACATTGCACCTCTCTCTATGATATTCCAAAGGAACGCCCCTTTTCATCAAGTGTTCTACAGCGTTTGTTGGAAGACCGGTTTGGTTATCGGGTGGTGGAGAATGGGTTGGAAGGATTTCCTGAAATGCGAAACCTAAGGGCGGTTTTTGTGCCGGAAAAGAAAGAGTTGTTACTCAATAAAAACCTCTCCGAGATGCAACGTTCCTTTCAATTTGGAAAGGAACTCGGCTTTAATTATTTGGAGCTAAAAGAGCGAGCCAATACATCTTCTTTATTGCGCAGCCGAGTTTTTGAGGAGGTGCTCAACCATTCCCGAGCTACGTACTTTTCGGCAGCACTGCATATGCCGTTGCAAGACTTTGTAAATGATATTCGTTCTTTCTTTGCTAAAACAGAATGGGATCCGAATGCCTTTCTGGCTATTATGCAGAAATATGAGGCTACCCCTGAAATGTTTTATCAACGATTGACCAATGTCTTGCCGGAGTTTTTTGGTTTAACCAAGATTTTCTTCTTACGGTTTCGACATGATATTATCCAAGACATCTACGAAATTGATAAAGAACTGCACCTGGACTCCCGTCATCAACCGCATAGTAATGGTCTTTCCGAGCACTACTGCCGGCGCTGGGTGTCAACTTCTCTATTGATGGATCTTAGAGCGCAACAAAAGGGTGGTGCTCAAATCTCGCATTTAGTGGCTGCTCAACGTTCCAGCTACATTGGGACTGAGGATGAATATCTCTGCTTCACGATTGCTCGCCCCACCTATCCCAATCCCAACCACAACGTCAGCGTAACGCTGGGTATCGTGGTGTCTGCAGATTTAAAGGATAAGATAACTTTCCTGGATGATCCAGCTATTTCTCACAAGCAAGTACATACTACCTGCGAGCGTTGCCCAATCACGGATTGCAAGGAAAGAGCAGTGGAACCGAAGGTAATTATCCGTCGAGAGAAATTGCGTGCCATACAACACCGCTTGACGGAGTTGAGCAAGTCGTAAGATGAGGAAAGCAATATCCTGCTAGTTTATTTCGAATTGTACCCGCCATTATTCTATTCCTGTAAAATAGTCCGATATTAGGCGACGTTTGAAACCTACAATGGATAATATTTCATCTAAAAAGTAGTGAGGGAGGAGGTCAGATATCCGGCCGCTTCCTGATTGCATTCGTTAAAATTTCAGATAAATCCTTCAAATTGACTTAGTGGTAGGTAGTGGGTCAAGCTGAGCACAAAAGAAGCCACCAATACCTGCTTAAAGGAAAAGCTTATGAATCGTCTTTTTATTGCTGGAATTTCATTCCTATGCCTTTGCCAAATTAGTATAGCACAGCCAGATATTAGCTTGGAAGATATTTGGCAAAATTACTCCTTCATGGCCAACTCCGTGCCCGGATTCAACTTCATGAATGATGGGAAACATTATACTAGACTGGAGCGAGGCCGAATTAATCAATATGATTTTACAACAGGAAAATTGACTGCGACTTTGTTCAATGCGAGTGAAGTAGAGTCAGCGGCCTTTCAAGGGGTGAGCGATTACGCCTTTAGTGCCGATGAATCGAAAATCATGATTAGCTCTCAGTCTGAACGAATTTATCGTCGTTCTTCAAAAGCTAAATTTTTCGTGTATGATCGTAAGGCCAAGACGTTTGATGCAGTATATCCGGAGGACAAGATTCGATATGCCACCTTTAATCCCGCTGCGGATAAAGTAGCCTTTGTTTATGGCAACAACCTTCATTACAAGGACCTGGCTACGGGAAAGATCACACAGCTGACCGATGATGGAGCAAAGAATGCCATCATCAATGGCGCGACGGATTGGGTATACGAAGAAGAGTTTGCCATTGCAGTTGGTTTTAAATGGTCACCGGATGGTAAACACCTTGCCTTCATGCGGTTTGATGAAAGTGGAGTAAAGGAGTTTACGATGACGCACTACCGAAATGGAGCCTACCCAGAATATGAAACCTTCAAGTATCCGAAGGTTGGGGAAGATAATGCAAAAGTTAGCGTGCATATCCACGATCTCTCTAGTGGAAAAACGGTTAAGGCCGATACCCGTGTGGATTCAGAACACTACATTCCTAGAATCCGCTGGACCGGGCAGCAAGATCAGCTCTGTGTGATTAGAATGAATCGACATCAAAGTAAGGTGGAGTTATTGCTTGCGGATGCTGCTACTGGAAAAACCAAGACTCTTTTCGAGGAGACCAACAAATACTATATCGAAGAGTCCGTTTTAGATGATCTTCATTTCCTGAAAGACAAGCAGCATTTCGTTTGGGCTAGTGAAATGGATGGTTATCATCATATCTACCTGTATGATATGAATGGAAAGATGGTAAAGCAGTTGACGAAAGGGAAGTGGGATGTGACCGATTTTCATGGGGTAGATGAGAAAAATGGAAAGGTATTCTATCAAGCTGCTAAGGAGGCACCGATGCGTCGGCACGAATATGTAGTAGATTTAGATGGAAAGAAAGATGAGCAGCTCACAACGGCTGAAGGTTGGAACGCGGCGCAGTACAGCAGTACCTTCGATTATTATGTCTTAACGCATTCCACGATCAACAGTCCGGGTTCTTATGTAGTATATGACCGGTCAGGCAAGCAGGTTCGTACAATTGAGGACAACAGCTACTTGAAAAGTCGGATGAAGTCCTATGATATTCAGCCGGCAGAATTCTTCAGCTTTACTACCAAAGATAAAGTGGATCTCAACGGCTACATGATCAAGCCACGGGATTTTGACCCTAGCAAAAAATATCCGGTTTTCATGTACCTATATGGCGGTCCCGGCAGCCAGCAAGTGGTTGATAATTGGAGAGGTCAAAACTACTGGTGGTTCCAAATGTTGGCTCAGCAGGGCTATGTTGTAGCCTGTGTTGATAACCGGGGTACAGGTGCCAGGGGAGAGGCTTTCAAGAAAATTACCTACATGCAATTGGGGCATTATGAAACCATTGATCAAATTGAGGCAGCGAAGTATTTAGGTAGTCTAGATTATACGGATCCAGCGCGGATTGGAATCTTTGGTTGGAGTTATGGTGGGTATATGTCAAGCTTGTGTTTGTTGAAGGGCAATGATGTATTCAAAGCGGCGATTGCCGTAGCACCGGTTACCAACTGGAAGTGGTACGATACCATCTATACGGAACGCTACATGCGAACGGAAAAAGAAAACCCAGAAGGCTACGCCAACAACTCACCTGTTAATTTTGCTGATCAGTTGAAAGGAAATTACCTACTCGTACACGGTATGGGGGATGACAATGTTCACTTCCAGCAAACAGCTGAAATGGCTAATGCCCTCATCATGGCCAATAAGCAATACGATACTTACTTCTACCCGAATAGGAATCATGGCATCTATGGCGGATTAACCAGGCTACATTTATACCAGAAGATGAGTAACTTTCTAGATGAGAAATTGAAGGGGCCTAGCGGCTTTGAGCGATCTCCCAAGAGCATGAAGCAAACCATCAAGCTTGTGCCTACGGAAGAGGCACCTAAGAAGAAGAAAAAGAAAAAGGTGATCAAGCCATAAAGAGGTAAAGGAACAATTCTCGATTTAAAGTAGTTAAATAGGGGAAAGTTTAATAGCTTAGATGACTTCCGAAGCAGTTGAGCATTGAACTTTTCCCTATCTCATTTTAGGGCTAACCAGGAATTTGGTTTATTCTACTGTTAAGCGTTTCTTTGCCGAACTACCGGAGGGCAAACAGTACACAGTAGATGACCGATGGAAGAAATGTGACGAAAATGGCAGAGAAGAAAAAAAACAAAGTCGAGATACTCAATAGAAAGGCCAGGCATGAATATCACTTTATCGATACTTATGAGGCCGGCTTAGTATTACAAGGAACCGAGATTAAGTCAATCCGTAGCAATAACGCTAACCTCCGTGATGCCTATTGTTTCTTTAAAAAAGGAGAATTATACATAAAGAATATGTTTATTGCCGAGTACAATTTTGGCAATATCTTCAATCACGAAACGCGCCGCACCCGCAAACTCTTGATGCGCCGCCAGGAACTCAAGAAGCTGGAGAAAAAGATCAAAGAGCGAGGTTTTACGCTTATTCCTTACCGCTTATACCTTACAGAGCGAGGATTTGCAAAAGTTGAAATTGCACTAGCGCAAGGTAAAAAGTCCCATGATAAGCGACAATCCATCAAGGAGAAGGATGTCAAGCGGGATATGGCCAGGATGAAAAAGATTAGATTGTAGCCCCGTTGAAAACAGGAAGCGGGAAGTCGATATACCGACTTCCCGCTTTTTGATTTTGTATGCTCCCAAAGGACTAATCCTTTAGTGAACCGCTAAATCTTTTGGAATCAGCTCCCCTACTTTTCCTAACTCATTGAAGAGCCCAATAAAGTAGCCTTGCGTTACATGGGCCTTTTCCTGGTAATCTTCCCCTTCCATCAATAGGTTATGCAGTTTGGGCAGATTGTAAAATGGAACTGCTGGATAAAGATGGTGCTCAAGGTGATAGCCTACATTGTGTGGAGCCAATAGAAATTGTTCCAATAAGTTGGTCTTCACCGTTCGGGTAGATGTGAGTAAGTGATCATAGGCTAGTTCCCCAAAGTGTTCTGCTACGCTCCGAATGTACTGAAACATAAAGAAAGTAGAGAGATAGGGGATTACCCAAAATAAACCATAATAGGCCCATCCGTTGAATACGGTCAAAAGTGTGAAAAGCGAAAGCATAAAAATCAAGGAAGCTCTATTTTTCTTCTGACCATTGGCTTTCTTTTGCTTTGCCTCTTTAGAGACAGAGAATCGCTTTAAGAACCAGATGGCATCTTTAATACCTTGCACCAAGGTGAAATAAGACAAAATCTGCAATAAGAAGGCCTGCTTGGTTTTGGGGAAGGTAAAACTCTTTTTCCCCAGCTTAGATACCCAGTCCGGATCATCTTCTGTATTTAGGTGGCGATGGTGACGCATGTGGTTTTGTCGGTAAACTTCAATCGAACTAAATAAGGGATACATGATCAGCAAGTTGGTCATTCTATCGTTCCATTTACGGTCTTTCAGAAATCGATAGTGGGAAGCATCATGCATCAAGATAGCCAAAGCGTGCATGCGCGCTCCGATGATCAAGATGGCCAACAAGTAGGTGTACCAGGTAAAGTAGTAACTGCAAGCGATTATTGTAGCTGCAATCAATAGCCAATCTAATGCGATGGCTGAGGCGTGGCGAAAAGCATTGGTTTTAAATAAGGGTTTTAGATCTGTAGGCTTTACGCTGAGGTTAAGATCATTTGCATCGTTATGTGTCATGCTTATTTGATTTGATGATGGAGAACTTTTTTTCTACAATTTCTTCCATCTAAAGCATGAAAACGATAGCTAGGCGGTAATGGGCCTACTTGTGCGTGTAACAGGTAATTTGGGAGGGGTAAGTGGTAAAGGCCAAATTAGGGTGATCTCTTCGGCTCTAAGCGATACTTATTTTCCTTATTGCCCAGTACTTTCCTCGGCCACGGATGCTTCTCCTTGCGCATTTAGACTCCAGTCGTATGGGATGTACTTCACCTTTGCCTTTGGAGAAACCTCGATTGGGCTGTAGGTGTTGACGAAATCTATAATACCGTCATATCTTCTAAAGTCCATCCGATACCAGGACAGGATTTTAGACAATTGCACTTCATCTTCTTTGATAATATTCTTTGTCGTATCTGCCAGGAAGTCTCTCGTGGCCTGGTCCAGCTGCTGATCGAGTTTTTCCCCTGTAAATGCTGCATTCAGTAGTTTAGGGCAAGAGTAGGAGGCGCAATTTACAGCGAAGTGAATACGAGGATCCTTGAATTTTGACCGGATGATTCCATGTTCAATGTTGTTTAAATCATAGGTAGCATCCTCAATCTGGATGAACTTGATATCCCAAACGGTATTGACAAAAGGAATTCCCTTTTTGATATCCTTGATACTGGCTACGGGGTAGTGATTCATGATCAACTTGACGGTAAAAGCATTGTAGGCATTGATCCAATAGGCAAGACGCTCGTGCTTGGTCCAGTTTTGTTCATTGGGGTGATTGTCGGCTAGAAGAGCCAGGTATTCGTAAAAGCGAACGCTATCCTGAAGAAAGCCCTCATAGTCTACGAATCCTGCTTCATTCACATGTTGTCGCAACAAAGAATCCCAGATCGCATGGCTGATAGGCTTGGACGCTGAGGCATAATCTGCTACTTTGCAACCCGATAAGCAGATTAGTAGTAGCATACTAGTAAATAGGAGTATACCGGCAAGTTTTTTCATTGTTGAGATTTTAGCTCGGACCAGTAACATTAACGGTAAAAAAAAGCTTTGGTTAAAACTTCGAGCGCTAAATATGTGACTACTGTCTTTACTAGGACGCTGAGGACTTATGGATGGACAATTCATCAATACAGATAAAGGTCGGATACACTTCTGCTCATGGGGTAATGGGGATCGCCTGATTATTGCTTTTCCGGGCTTTTCCAATCCAGCTTCTCTATTTGAGCCCGTTGGTAAGGCTTTGGCAGAGCGATGCACGCTTGTAGCGGTAGACTTACCTTTCCACGGCAGAACCCAATGGGAGCGGGAGCAGTATACGCGTGAGGACGTTCAGGCCTGGGTTCATGCTATCTTACATTTATTTGAAAAAGACCACTTTGAGTGGATGGGCTTCAGCCTAGGCGGAAGAATCATCCTATCCATGCTAGATTTTTTTCCTCAACAATT